>Ga0306864_1000116_pt1 | contig 37614 bp, 25 predicted proteins | sample AntRauTorckE5430_FD_190448 | JGI IMG/M metagenome (GOLD analysis project Ga0306864, IMG submission 190448) | Saline lake microbial communities from Rauer Islands, Antarctica - Metagenome Torckler E5 #430 (v2) (version 2) | ecosystem: Environmental > Aquatic > Non-marine Saline and Alkaline >...
CGATTATCCTAGAGGCTTATGTGATTATCTATGATATGTATACTGACTAAATTAGTCTAGTCGTGTCTAATAATTAGTGTTCAGTCGTGCGTACCAGTAGCCCGCATGGCTGCAAGCAAATCGCTCGGGTATGGTAGTTTCTTATTTAAGTTGTTTTTAACGGTTGACGGTTAATTTTCTTGAACATATTCTTGTTGTTTCATTCCACCGCTTGTCGCTTGCTAGCTATTTCCTTGCAACTTGCAATCTCTACTTGCTATTTGATGATCGATGATGCCCACAACATCATGAAACTATTCTTCTATCATCTATCATACATACCATACACCATACCATCTATCTGTCATTTATCTTTAAACAACTGCACTAGATCAACTGTTAACAGAGACAGAATCACCCATCCAGTTTGGAGAAGAAAACACCATCTTTACCATTGATTATATTTCTGGGAGTCCTTTCCTATCTATCAGTGGCATCAACAACATTTATCAAAAAACTCTTTTTCCACCAGCAAACGTACACCACAGTTTGAATTCTTAGCTCAAAAACATGCGTCGCACACGTTCAACAGCTTCAGATCCAATCATCAAAATCCTTAAAGGAGTCACAAAACAAGGATACAACATCCCGCAAGAATACCACGAACAAATAATCCAAACCACGCAAGAACAAATCCGTGTTTTACTCTCTAAAGCTCCTCAACCTCGTTCCCAATACGATTCACCTGAGACAAGGAGTGCTGTGGTGCTAGAATATGTCTTACGAAAAGGAATTCCGACCAAAGAAGGAAAAGGCGCAGAATTTCATTTGCACGTCCCTCTTGCAAGTTTTGGAAAGGAGATTGGCCATAGCAAAAAGACAATGACGTCTGTAGCGAATGGTCTACGTGGATATATAGACGACTCAAGCCTGCAGCCTAGCAACGAAGCATCTGTGGCAATGGGCAGCTCCCAAGGAAAGGGTAGTTCGAGACTCAAAAAGTTTCTGAAGCTTGGTAGCAATGATGCAAAACCAAAGGTGACCAGGACGAAACCAACAGGGAAACCAAGCACCCCTTTGCGGAAACAAATGGAGGATGCAAAAAACATTAGGTCACTTTCAAAACATCAAAAATTAAAAGCTGAAAATGCTTCCGCAAAGCAGCATCGGAAGCTGCTGCCAGTACGACCGATACACATGCACGAGCTATCTATCAGGCTACAATCAAAGCTGCACGACCCTGATACATGTGAAAAAGCTGCAACAATGCTCTTCCTTCAACTTGCAAAGCATATTATATCTAATCCAGAATTGAAAACCATGGGCAGACGACAAATGGCCAGAGCAGAGCTGACGAAAAATTTGAGAACATACGAGGCATCTTGCTTCTTTGTTACAGCAAAGGAGATGGAGCAAGGAGAAGGAAATCTGACCTTATTGGATATTTCTAGTGGAATAAAGGATCAAATAAAGGATCACCCGAGCAGGAAGGCAAGGCCTAATTTGAAAAAGAGAAAAAAGTTAATAGTTTCTGATTTCGATTCTGATGACGACGAGAACGATACCATTATCACAGTGGACGATATAGCTGGATATCTCAAAGAATTACCGTCCCAAGTCTCCTCTTTTCTCAAAGATATTCTCCCACAAGTAAACACACTGAGAGCTGCAAAAAAAAGCGTTGCAGAACAGCAACGCAATAACACATATGCCAACACAGGAAATTTGCTGGACATTCCAGGAAAAATCGACCCAGATGAGGTAGATACACGTTCGTCAAGGCAAGCTTTAATTGACAGCATTGTCCACACAGTTGGTGAAGAAGATTTGAAGGGGGCAGCGGTAAAAGATGGGACAACTGGAAGCATCCGCAGTCAAGTAAAGCCTAATAATTGTAGTGCTCTCTACCGAAATCAAGATGTATTCATCGCCTGGAAGGAAGGTTGCTTGACGAATTTGGTCACACCTGGGGAAGGAAGAAATGATTCTATTTGTGACGAAATTATGAAAAAATACTTAACAGCTGAAGAAGTTGCATAGTCGCATGTCGCATCAGTTTTGCAGAGCGCGTATCGCCAATAATTTAGCCACACAAAATATTATGAGTTCAAAAAGTTTACAATATTTAGGTTTGTGAGTCATCCCGAAAGTAAACAAAATCGATTTTAATTATGAACAGTATTCTTCTTCTTATTATTATTATTATTATCTTCTTCTTCTTTATCTTCTTTCACAAAACCGGATTCCTGCCACCTTCTCGAGAGCTTCTCGGTAGGAGTGGCTGAAGGGCATACAAATCTAAAATCTTTACATTGGCACCATGAAATAATTACGATGATAGATTGATAATATCTACTAAATTGAAAATAATACATGGTACAGGTAGACCTGGCGAAATGCCTCCCCCCCCTAGAGTGGTACCACTGGCAATGCATTGATATGATTTCTTTCAAGGTTTCCAATGTTCGTCCGTTCATTTTCAAATTGAATCTACCGCGTATTCTTTTGCTCATGGGATATGTTTTGAAAACAATTTCTTTCGTGTTCAAGGGGGGAATTACGATGGCACTCTTTATAATATATCGCTAGTTGAGTGGCGTTGTTGGTTTGATGATTTTTGTCTTTCTCTTCATCACATTCTTTTATTTTTGTTAGCACTTTTATACGTGTTCTTAGTGCGCGTAAGAAGTGCTATATTTCTGTTCTTCTGAAGATATCTTTGCTGACACCCTCCATGCGTTTCTCTTCAATATGGATTTTTGAATGGGATGCATTGCCTGGTGTCAGTGAAGAGAGTTGAAAATTAGTTGTTTGCAATGGCTTTAATTCAATAGATGATAGTTTTATGACATGGTTTTGTATTTTGTAGTTTGTTAGCAGCTGCGCGCGTTGACTAATTTAAACGAAGTGATTTTTTGCCATGTTAACCATGACGGTTACAAGGGAGGTCCGTTTCAAAGCGATACGCAAATTCCACGTGTGAACGGTTGTGAATAGCTGGTGGTGTTTGTTCTTCTTTGTGTTCATGATGATGAATGATGATGTCACAAAGCCCACACAAAACACACATAAAAAATCCGAACATCATCAATCCAACAATTTTTAACGCATGTGCAATGTTTAGAAACTTGGCCAAAACAGGAGTGTGGAGAAGAGCGAATAGGGTCACGAAAATCAGATTTTCCACAAGCAACACTGAATCTGCCATTGCCGAACTACTGCTAAAGGTAGCAAATGGATCCGTTTCTACTAATGAAGCAGAAATAGCTATTACAGACATGGGCATATTAAATGCGAAAGGAAAATCTCCCGATGAAAGCCTGAGTTCCTTTGCCAATCTTGACCATCGGAGATCATCTCGAACTGGATTCCCGGAAGTACGTCTTCTAGATCATTATTGGAAAATGCATACCTGCATACCGCCGTTTCAAATTTATCCAACTTCTCTTGTTCCTATCTAACTTCTCTTGTTTCATTTTTTCTATCCAGGCAATATTCTCTGCCGGCAAGACTCCTTCTCAGATCGCAGCTATTCTTGATGATATGGCAGGTCATGTGAATGAATTAGTTCAAAATGGATCGGATGTTGAAACCTACCACAAGGCAATTCTTGCAACGAGGTAAGCTTTTCATTGTACACATTCAAGTTTTCGAATATAAATGATGAATTGAATGTTACTGATATTGCAGATGAACCCAATAGAGTCGACAAGGAACTATTTGAGAAGGTTTCGAATATTTCTCTTAAAAACGGAGAAATCACATATCATGAAACTGCAAGAATTATATCCATGAAAGCTTCTGGGCTTAACAAGGCCGAGAATTCTTTAATGAACAAGACACCGAAAGCGATTGGCAAAATCGTTGTTGCTTGCGCGGGAACAACGGATTTGCCTGTTGCAGAAGAAGCAGCTGTAACACTTGAAGCTGCTGGATGTGAAGTTGATCGCATATATGATGTTGGAGTTGCTGGTTTGCACAGGATTATTAATGCATTGCCAAGATTACGTAATGAAAATGTAGACTGTGTGATTGTATGCGCTGGTATGGATGGAGCATTACCATCTGTTGTTGCTGGTCTGGTGCAAACTCCTGTCGTAGCAGTTCCTACTAGTATAGGCTATGGAGCATCTTTCGGTGGTGTTAGCGCCATGCTAACCATGTTGAACAGCTGTGCGCCTGGAGTGGGCGTAGTGAATATTGACAATGGATTTGGTGGCGCTGCTTTGGCTTTCAAGTGTATTAAAAAATGAAAATTCTCAGGCTGAGAAAGAAATTGTTATCAAATTACAACAGAACTATTGAATTATTTCTTTGCAATATAACATTTTCAAGTACTTGAATACGAGGCCAATGCATGATCGGAATTCAAGAAGTAAAAATGCATTATCATATCAATGAGAAAAGCGAAGCATAAACCATTTTGTTTGACCCTTTCTACTAGAAAGAGATTTTAAAGAAATTGAATATACTAATGGATAATCTTGATCAAGTCATTACACTCCCTCCCTCATTATCTTGCCATTCAACTGTGACACCGAAATCAACACCTCGCCATCGTCACATACGTTGAAAGTGGGCAGCCTTTGACATGTGACAAATAGATAATGATCATCTCATGATAGCGTCAGAAAGTTTTCTGAGGAGGAATCTTCCATCATCATCATCGTTTCTTGTGAAACTTTGTCCACCGTCGTATTGCAGTACGTTCGACGTTGTTCCAACGTCCAAAGTTTTTGAACTTATACTCCCCTTCCGATAGAGACAAATGAAAATATTTCATTTGCTCTCAGAGCAAAGCAAAAGTTCAACCAAAGGTTCAACACAAAACACCGAGCACAAAGATCCATAATCCATAATCCATAATATCCAAAACGACATCTCCCACTCTTGTAACTATTCCATCAACATGACTCGTTACGTATTTATTGCGTTACTTATCGCAATTGCATCCATTAGTACCAGTGCATTCCTTGTTCATGGCGGCGTCCTTCGGACTCCTAGCTCCACCAACCTGAATATGGTATTTGGGCCAAAACAGGCAATAGCAATTGAGAAGAGAAAGAATCCACAAGCGTTCGAATCAACAATTCAGGGGTTGATGAAAACCATGAAGCTATCCAGGGCCAATGCTGAAAAGGTGAGTTTCGTTAACTTACGAAGAAGCGGAAATTCGTTTCTAATAGAAAGGGAACGAATGTTCAACGTGTGATGCCCCCAATTGTCTTTCCCTTTGCTCAGCTCTCTCGCGTGTACATCTATAACAGCGCTATGGAGAATTCCTTTTAGATCCAGATGGATTTGGTACGTATCATTTTGTAACACACATTATTTGAATATCTTGAGTTGAGAAAGGATATATACTCACTTCAAACACAACTACTCTCGATGAACCTAAAGCTCTCAATGCAGCAGCACAAGAGAGAAAAGCACTTGGCTACAAGGATTGGATTGAACAAGGTAAGACTTTTTCTGATACATGTATGTCTTCCAATTTATGTCTTACTAAACCAAGCATAAACTTGATGATTGATGATTCAAGCCTTGGCAAGGTCTGACGATCCAGAAGCTACCAAAGAAAGAATTGAAAATTTCACGAATACTAATAGAATTAAGGGAACTGCTATCATGGTTCTTGGATTTGGGGCAGTGATTGCCTACTCAGCTGCCAATCCGTATGTAGTACCTGGGCTTTAACCAGGAGAGAGAACAACATCATTCTTCAGGAGCACTACCGTGATTTCGAAAACGACAATGCCATCGCATTGAAAGAAACAAGTTTCAGAGTCAATGACTGCAGATTATACAAGATTTGAAGTCAGATTGGCAATGTTGTTGTCCCTCTACTCGGATGTACATAAACCTTCTGGAGGAGTAATATATATTTTTCTCTTAAAAAATAGTTCTTTTTCCAAGGGTGAAAAAATAAATAATCTTTTAGCCCCAACTTCTGCTTTCCTCCATTCATGTGGTTTTTGGTCTGCACCAACGCAACCCACGCCCCACGCGAAACGAACACATAGTATTGTGGACAATTAGGTACATTGCTATCAACTGGATCATCAAATGGCCACTCAATTAAAGAAGAGTGTAGGAATTCCAAAAGTCTTTAAGACTAGCAATGTAACTGAGACTGTAGAAAGTGTGGTAGACGCGGATGATGCTGAAACATCGAAAGAAATCTCATGGATTCCATGCAAGTCTATGAATTGGGCATTTGTTCCTAAACCTTTGCTTCCACCAAAAGAGGAATATGATCCAGTCGAAAAGTTTGTGTATGACGCTATTCGTTCACGAAGTGCCAAAGATAGAAATTGCGCTGATCCAGAGCAGCAGAAGTCAGCAGCTTTAGGATACAAGGCAATTCTTGAGTTACTTAAAAAAGGAAACGACACAACGATGCTAAAGAAGGTTCTATTAGCACTCAGAACAAGCGGCGATGGTACTACCATGGGAATGATAGTCAGAAACAGTAAGATGCATAGCAATTTGCTACATTTAGTTTTCAGATTGGATATCTTTTCGTTCGAGAATTCGCAACAAACTTCTATAGGAGGAGTTAACTCAGTAATCACATCTTGTGATCTGAGCTTAGCTGATGCATATTTAAACCTTACTGTGGCACTTGTTAGTGCAAACTCGGTGTTCCTTACGCCTGCTCTCAATATGTTGTGGAGGTGCATTCAAAAGACTGATGCCATCACAACTGAAGATCGACAACTGATTTTGTGGCACGATAAGGTCAAAACAAAAGAAGAAATAGAGGCGATGATTGATCAGCAATTTCAAAGAAATTCTAGACTGCATGGCGCCCTGTCAAAAATATTACACCTGGTTCCCAAAGGGCATTCAGAGATTTTTACTGTCATCGCATCTGACTTTCCATTCAAACTGGCCTCGCTTCTCAAGCAAGCGTGTTACGTCAAGCATTGCTTCATCGTTCTGAATTACGTGCCAACCATTCGGCAAAACATTCTGGAGATATGCATTGATAAGTGTCTTGAGATTGATGTAGAGATACGGATAGCGCAAGATGGAAACGTGCAAATAGAAGCATCTAAGGACGAGGATTGTGGTACCGCAACAGAAGGACTATTTAGTATGGATGAGGATCTGCAAGAAGCAAAAATATTGACTGATAAGATGAAAGCCAAGAAGGAGAAATCCAAAATTGCAAATAGTGCTGCTGAGCAGGTGGACGAAATGGCTGAAAAGGTAAGTAATCATAGTTTCGTAACTTTACGATAGACTACAATTCCATCCCTCAATTGTATTTCAGAACTAACTCGACTTGCAGCTTGATACTTTAATGTACTTGGTATTTAAACACTTGATAACATCCACAGGGCTCAAATCACCTCGACAGATGTACAAAATGATCATTACTGCCTTCAACTCTGTGATCTTGACCACCCACAGATCAAAGTTTGTACAATTTGTGATATTGTTTCTTTGTGGGCTTGATTACGACTCAAAAGATCACGAAAAAAAGAAAGACGACGAAGAAGTGGTTCAAGCAGCAGACCAGTCTATGCTTTCTCGCGAATTTGCTGCAAAACTGATTGACTTGGTCCTTGATCCATTTCGGCCCAGCATAAATAGACAATCTGCTGCATGTTATCTTGCTTCGTTTGTATCTCGCTCAACATCCGTTTGCCCAGGAACAGCATGTGAAGCTGTCTCAGCAATTTTGCGTTTCGCTGAAGCCTACATGGATACGTATCATACTGAAGCACTTGCCAGGAATGCAAGACGGGGCGCAGGGATGGATTTTGGAACTGGGAATCAAACATCTAAGGTGGCACTTCATTCAATCTTCTACACGGCCTGTCAAAGTGCTTTTTACATCATGTGCTTTAGAGGAAGGGAGTGCATTGAATATTACCAAAAGGCTGTTGAATACTATGCACATTTGGATCATGAGAATGATGATGAAGATCATATTCTATTATACCCTGATCCAAAGTTAATTGATATCAGCATGCAGCGTTGGACAAGGCTTGTCTCGCATCATTTACATCCATTGATGCATTGCTTAGAAAGTGTTCGAGGCGAATTCTTGTTGCTATCAGATAGGTTTGATCTAATCGAGGGCTCAGTATTGGAAAGATTGATTATCAAAGACAGGAAGATGGCTTCAAGTCCTAAGAAGGGGCAAATGGTAAAGAAGGCAAATTCAATTCGGACAGCTGCAACGCAGGAAAAAAGGCGCATGAATGGTGGCGTGGGAGGACTTGGCCGAGGATCCAACCCTTTGGATTCTTTCTTCCCGTTCGATCCTTATCTATTACGTAGGTCTTATTCTTTTGTAGAACCATATTATAGACACTGGATAGGAAGCCTATACGATGACAGTTTGAAAAATGAAAGTGAGTGTGAAGAGGCCTCAAACTTGGTTGACGATGAAGTCAGTATTGGCGATGACGATGATATCTCTTCTGACGACTTAGACGACGAGGAGGATGACAATGACCATTCTATTGAAGATACTACTGAATGCACCGCAATGAGCCTAACGTCAACGACATGCTTTATACCCGAAAATGACGACAGTAGTGATAGTGATATCACCGCCAACGACTTGGCAGTCAAAAAGGAAACATGGATGAGGGAATTAAAGCGCTCGCGCGCCTTATCAATTGAAGACTGTTGGTAATACTGTGATGAGTGTCAAACTAGAATGATTATATCTACATGAATTTCTTCTTTAATTGTGATCACGTGTATGCACATATATTGCTCGTCTGGTCCATAGCGAGCGTAGATTGCGGCTTTTTATTATTCGAGGTCTCCCTCGAGGTATTCAGCAATAAGATGGTTGATTCGTGCGTGTTTATCCTCTTGTTCTGCAACATCAACATTTCCTTTCTTCGTAGAAACCTCACTGGTCCTCTTCTCATCCTTTTGATGAAGGTGGCTGCCCCTTCTTCCACCAGACTGGATCCCTTCTAAACCCAACATTTTGTCCCGATTTCTTTTGTGGTTTGAGAATAGAGCATTCATTTCGTGCCTGACGAGGTGACCGGCAGCAGTGAGGACATTTTTCTCTGCTTTTTCAACAAAGTCGAAGATTTCATGCTCCGCATTATCATAGTCATCAAATAATCCCTCTGGTGATTTGGGCTGAATGATGCCAACGTCCTTGCTGTATTAAAAACAAATAAACGATTTAATCGTGATTGGTTAGTATCTAAGTTCCATGTGCAAAACATGTTCTCACCACTTTCTTTTTGCTCCGATTGCATGCAGATCCTTATCCAAGGTCAAGAGAAAGTTGTCAGGACGAGCAGAAGCTGATGCCCGTGCAACAAATATTGTAAAGAAACAAATCAGTTGAAGTATGATTGACATTTTGTATTAAGTGATAGGATTTCAGTAATAAAGTTTTTAATGAGAAGAAGAAGGAAGATCATGATGTTGAAGGTTAGTAGAACAATCAATAGCCGTTCTCATTCTTAGAGTTCTCATTCTGTCGAGAAAGCATTCTTTGGGTATTAACATGCAAATGATGCGGTTGTTGACATAATACATTATTATTATTATTATTTGCGTTCACTTTTGAAATCAGAAAAGACACCACAATGACTAACTTTAGAATTACTACCGCTTTTCTTCTTCTTCTGTCGAACTTGGCAGCTTTACCAGCAACTGGTGAGGAGTGGGAGACGTGTGCTGCTATCAAGGAGCTCGGAACTCCAAGTCTAGATAGATTTGATTATACGGTTTCGATCGTAAGTACATCGTTCAGCATTTTTCTCTGTGAAGACACCTGAACAAGAAAGATTGATGAATTCAAATTGTCCGCCTCATCTTTTCTTCTTTTTGTAATAGGGCGTCGATGATGACTGTGAATATACTCTCACAATATCCTTCAAACATGATGAAACCTTACCAATACCTTTGAATCCTACGGCCCAGTGCGATCCTACTATCGCGCCTCCGGATTTGGCCCCTGATCTTCTTCCCTACTTTGGATTCCGTTGGTTCTACGAAAAGGTTCCGGAAGACGTATCCAAGGTTACAGGAATTGATCATATCTCCATTGATTGGAACCCTTGCGGCCACCCTCCGCTTGATAAATTCGGAGCGCCGCACTATGATCTTCATATTTACCGAGAAACGCCCGATTTCAGAACTTGTATGACCTGCACCAAACCACCCGGTGCTCCCATTTGCGACCCTACCCCCGGTTCGCAGACAACCGACAGCGGACTTGGTAAGTACAAGGCAGAGTTGCCCTTTTGAAAAGGACAAATGGATTGTTACTGTTGAAATTATATTTGTATCATACAAAATTTCTCATCACGTTGCCTCGTTATTCCCTCGAATTCGATGTTTACATTGATTCACTAGCCTTCTTTAACGTTGGTACAGTTATCGGAGTGCAGTGCTCCGCTACCGACCAGCCAAGCAACATGCCCGCAGACTTTGTTGTAGGAATGGACGCTATGGTTCCGCTAATGGGCGGACACGCATGGAATCCTTCTCACGAACCTCTGAGCTCTTTGAAATGGGACACTCCAGTTTGGGTCATGGGTCCCTATGATGGTGGCATTGTCGATTACGAGCCAATGATTCCGTTGGCATTTGTTATTGGCGATACCGACCATGAACACTCCGAATCTTTGGTTTACGAGGGCCAAACGTTTGACGAGCTTCCCTCTTCGTATTCTGTAAATTACGACGCAACGACCAGTGTGACCACGGTGGTTTTGGTAGGATCGAGTGCCGACAAAAAGTGTAAGGCTACCAAGGCGCCAAAGAATAAGAAATGCAAGGAGTCAAAGAATAAGAAAGACAAATCTTCAAAGAATAAGAAAGACAAAACTTCAAAGAATAAGAAAGACTAATCTTCCCAGGTTTAGCAGGGGAGCTTAAAGCAGCAAATGTGGACTAGTATGTGCAATGCGCCCAAAGCACGGGAAATAAAATTGGGCAAATAGCTGAACAATGCATATCATTTGACAAGCACACTATCTCCCCCCAGCTACTTGCAACCACAATGTAACATGTATCGTTCATAATATCATTCTAATTACATCTATCTGCCATCACAAACCATGTTCATGTAGAAGAATGCTTTCTTGGAAGAATGAGAATAGTATCGTAGTGTCATGACGTGTCATTGATGGTGTTTATCATAACCTATTACTTTTATTTAAATGCGATAGTTTCTATTGAGGATGATGATGAAAGTCCATCTTTGAAATTTGAAAGAGAGCAGAGAGCCAAAACAGCCCCATCCCTTTATATTAGCACTTAACATAATGATCAGACCAATTTTCACGTCTCCAATTATCAGAACCATTGGATTCCTATGAACAAGGCGTTACATTACGGGCGATATGAATCACCGGCAGTGGAATGGTTGCATAGTTCATCGCTTCAACTTTGATACATCCACAACGACTGCATCTGATGATGGTCAGAAGAAGCGTTCACCACCTGGAACTCCAAAAGCTGGAAATAAAAGACCCCGATCTCAATCGCCGCCACAACAAATTATTAGCAAGGAAAATGGTGTGAGACCGCAAATTGGATATTTCTTTGTTCCAGAATTAGAATTAGATGGCCGAAATGGTACCGACAACCAGCGTGAATACCGAGTTGTTTCGCCCCATGGGTTGGTTCAGGATGTCATTGATGCAGCTCGATTTAGACTGAAGGTGACCATTGCGAATTTTGCAATAGTGACAAACCAAGGGGATGTTTTTATTGAATTGCACAAAAATGGAATCAAATTGCATGGGAAATATCAAGCTAAAAGTAATTGCGCATACATGTCATTGGAGGACTTCCAAGCTATTGAAACGCAAATGGAAATGATTGGAAAGACAAAATCAAAGTTCAATATCGAGGGAACGGTTGATTGCCTATCGCCTATAATATCAGCTCTACCTGATGATCCATTTGCTATGTTTGAACTCTACGATGACAAGATCTGTTCGCTCACAGCAGTCGTCGTCTTGAAGGGTCACAATGCACTGATATGCCACCCTGGAATTCATCCCGGATCCCGGATCAAGCTTAAGAATGTGATACGACGAAAATGGCTTGTTCCACAATCGCTGCAGGCTGAAGGTGTACCAAAGCGTTTACATGACAGGTCTCCTTCACATGTTTTTGTAATAACTGAGTCAAATTGTATCGTATGGGATGATCGCGTAGAATTAAACGTGGATTGTAAAGATGATCCTGCTGCTTCAGTTGTGCTTCCGTCTACTATTGATACCTTGACTTCTGTGCAAGGTCGCATTCTAGCAGTCAGACATACTAGCGTATCCAGCAAACAAAATATAGATGGGAAAGGTTCAAATAGGATTGTCCATTACATTATTTTGGAGCCATCAATGGGGAAAGGCATTGTCAAACTGTACATGACACACTATCCACTCTCGCCAACATGCGCACGTGGTCTTCGAAAGGGTGCATACATACAAGCAGTGAATATTCATGAGATCGATTCAAATGTGACAGTTGTTATCAGAAGTAGTAAAGAATTGCACTACAAAAAATGCTTTGGTGCCTGTTTACGTTCAACAGTGTCAATAATTTCTACTGCTAGTGAGCAATTCGGAGAATTTGAGGTTAATGCGAATATAATTGGCACTTCCTTTTTTGCATCATATGCATTCAAACATGTTAGACAGTCTTACCGCGAGTTGGAATGGATGTCTCAGTGCCGTAAACAATTGTCAGTATGCAATGCTGGGGATAGAGTTGTTGAAAGCACTTTAAGAAGGCTTTTCGTCAATCTAAGTGGCCAGGCTGGAGCTATAAAAGGAAGAGACCCATACAAAGAATTTTTCGACCATGCTTGCGAACTTGTAACTGAAGAAAATGAAAATAGATCGTCATCATTTTGTCCATGCGATCCTTTCGTGCAGTCTAGTTTACCGCTTGTGCTTGGGTTGTCGAGTCTACGTATGGAGTGCATACGATTGGCGAGATCAGTGATATCTCAGACCTGCCATATTTTCACAGCCAAGAATGACATCACAAACAGGGCACGAGAAGGTTGTACTGCAGCTATTCATTTTAGTAGGGAGAAATTGATCAATAAACTTGGGCTGCCCTCTACCACCCTCCTTTATATTGGAGGCCTCGTTGACAGTATAACGAGGTCGGGTGCAATTTCCAGAGTTCGCGACAAGCATTGTCAAATGACCTTCACTCCTTATTTCGAAAATATGCAACATTGCCATAATGCGTCTAACGGAATAGGGGATTTTGTCCTTGTCAACTTGCACAAGATCATAGCTTCGTTCATTTACCTTGGTAGATGTAAAAGCTCAAACCAGCAGCAGGCAACGACAGATTTGCCTGCAATCGGTTCCAAATCCGGGTCGCAACTATATGGGCCAACTTCTATACTAAGAATAGGGTGCCATCATTTTGTAATATCCTTACAACTTGTATACAACGAGGACGGAATATCTAGCCCAAAAGGAATATCGAAAGCTCAAATGGAACCTACGCATGAGTCCATAGCTCCATCTGTTGGCAAAGATGAAGCTAGTATCAAAGTATATGGTCGCCTATCGCGACAGCGATGGAGAATAAGGAAGAGTCCCAAAGAATATTTAGGATGCCAAATCACTTTAGGAACGATATCATCGTCTTTTTATAGCGACCCTTGTCATTTACCTCAGACTGTAGATGTCAATCTGAAAATTCCGTTGGTAACTTGCAGCTTAGAGTTACTTCGTCAAGCATGCGAGGGCATATCTGATAGAATCATCGAAATGGCTTTAGCATGGCAATATGCTTCTGAAACGAATTCTTCTCCCATAGTGGCCGGAGGATGGGACGAACTTTGTTGCAGTCAATATAGTAATGAGAGGAGTGAGATACATGTGGCTGTACCTGTTCACAGTGGTAATAGTATTGCAATTGATATAGGAAGTCTCGATGTGAAGTTTATTGAGCATCGATGCTCTAGAGAGTACTTAGCACCCTTCAAAACTTTATTCAATGCCAACGACCTCAGTTACCTAGGTGGACGAAAGACTTATCCAGGCAGCATAGATAGACGACTAAAAAGAAGAATTATATATCGAAGAGAGAACCGTGAGGTCAGCGGAGAGGCCATCATCTCGCCCTCTATAATCACCGGTGTCATAGATGTTTCTCTGGCATTCTTGCTTTTTATGAAATCATTCAATCATTTGGAAGAATCGTTTTTAAAAAGTGCAGTCAAAATAAAGAGAGGACATATTGCTAAAGTGCGCTTTTGTAGAGCGAGAGCTGAATGCAGTCGTTGCTACAGCACACTGAGACGTCGTACCAAGCAGACAAGGGACGCTTCTTTCTGGAACATTCCATTGCCAATAGATAAGATCACAGCAGTGAACAAAAGTTCATATCTCAGGGCTGGTGAGAAGAAGAAGAACCTCATTTGCCCAAACGAGTGTGATGAAAGTTATGGTTATATCAAGTGGGAGCTCAGTGGAACACTTCAGGATAGCACAGGATCTGTCCGGGTTTACAGTGAACGAGAAACTTCTCTCATGATTCTGGGTAGTGGTCTAGACATCAATGCCATCGAAGAAGGAGCATGGAGTTCTGCTGATGGGATCAACTATCAGATTGGTCTTCCTCTACCCAAAGAATTCAAGGCACAAATAGAAAGATCAAAAAGCGACAGAAAAGGTTGTTATCAAGACTTTGAGGCTAAACTTTCAAAAGAATCAAGGGCTCGGTATAAACTTCATTTGCATTGTAAGACGTCCAATGAACCGTACCGCCGAATGGATTTTCTGTGCCGTTGTAAGATTTTGAAAAAAGATGCCAACACCTTAAAGCCTTTTGAAATACCTCTCGTATCGTCACTAGGTGAAGAACGAGTTGTTATGCAGACCCATGACATGTCAACTTCTGGAATTGGATTGGAGTTGAGGATTGTTGATTGCTACAGAAACTATGAGGAATCCAAGGATACAGGCTGGTCAATAATAAATGCACTGAAAGGTGAGGTATCACATGCATAACTGCACGAATGATTGGGAATTCGATAAAAGATATTACAGCAACGAAACGAGCGCTGATCTCATACACTTATTAGAGTGCCAACCTACGACTAGAGATTCCTCATGAATTCATCGACGTACAAAGAAATTTACATATATTCTTTGTCGTCTCGCAACGTTCGGGTTGTGTGCTAACTAACTGCTTCTTGAATTGTATAGATGACAGATGATGATTTCTTGTTAACCCTGAGAGTTTTAAACTAAGAATTTCTGCTAAAACTGATCATATTCTGTCATATTTTGAATTTGTGGAGACGTCTGTTTAGGGTCCAACAAGTCCACGTATTGCCTCGACGATGATCTTCTTAAACTCAGCCACGTCGTTTTGGTCAACTATCGTCAGCAAATGATGCAAGTTCAGCCATAATAGGGGCAAGCTGAGGAGTCATATGTTATTTTCTACCATCCATCCCTTTTGAGTACCCTCCTATGTGAGCAAAAAGACATACATGCACTGCAAAAATAATTGGAGAGGTAGGGAATCGAATGCATGCTAAGCACGCTTACACATCATTTATCTCAAACTAAAAATTGACCTACGCAAATGAAATACAAAGTGCAAATTGTATTTTAAACATTGTGTATCTATCTAGGTATTTTGCATTTGTTATTTCATTCATCATTATGTAATGCGATATTAATTGTTCATTCCTTTATTAAAATTTAGGAATCAAATTGTCATTTCTAGTGAAGTATCATTCTTCTGATCTTCATCTCCAAAGATATTACCAAGCACGTAATCTCTTAATGTGAATGGTCATTCCACACTTCCCGACCAAAGGCAACTTATTTATTGCCAGCAATAGTAATCAAAATAAAAGATCCCAACCCTTTGTCAGAGAGTTCGCCTCCATCCTTAGATGGTTTGGCAAGCTTTCGTCATTCGCAAACAGTATATCATCATACTCTTTGCAAGTTGAGCCTTTCAATCTCGATGTTCCCATGTATTTGTATTCATCTCCCACTTGTTCTTCTACCTCTTCTTATTCCACGAATGGCATGCGCACTATCTAAAATAGCTTCAATTGCATCCATTATCTTCCACCCTCCATTCATCAACATCATACAAATACAATGGTCTATTGATACATTCAAACACGTCCACTAGAAACTCAACAATTCAATTCCTTTAACCTCACGCACTTAATTGAGGAAGATCGCTCAAAGTCTTGGCTTGACCAGGCTTCATCTTCCTTGCCCTTTTCCCAGCCAAAGGCGCAGACTTTGCCTTTTCTTGCAAAGCCGATCTAAGATTTTGTGAAATATCCTGTGGTCGAAGATCAACGAAACGAACAGAAGAAAGATTGGGGATAAGTCATGATGAGATCATTCAGAAATAAGCAAATAGGATTCGGCAAACGTGAAACACCTACCTCCTGCAAATAGTCAATATTGAAGAGGGACGCGAAGTAACCCTTTGTCATGGCAAACACCGTAAAAGGATTCATCAGCGCTCTCACGATATAAGGTATTTTCTTGAAAGGACTAGGACCCTTGATTTTCTTGCTCTTTGTCTTGCCCAAAGAAGCTGAAACGGTTTTCTTCGCCTGTGCCTTCTTCTTTGTCTTGACTTTCTCCATTGCCTTCTTGGCAGACGCAGATAACTTTACAATTTCTTCATCTTCTGATTCTTCATCGTACTCGTCATATTCAGAATCATAATCGTCACCCCCTCCACGAATAGATTGAATTGCAAGGAATGATTGAGTATCTCTATCTGCTTGGAAATCAGTTGAGATTGTATTTATTGAGTGGATGGGTCTGAATGCATGAGATGATAAGACTGCCACCAACAGTATCAGGACTGAAAGTACAGACACCATTATTTGTTTCAATGAGCCTTGTGTAACTTTGGAATGGAGCAAAAGTCAAATTATCCGATCCTAATGCGCTACCAAATAAATTAGCTTTTGTACAAGTAGTGCAAGTTAGATGGATTGTGTATAATGGTTGATGTATGAATGACTGGGTTTGCGACGACAAGTCTTGATTTTGAGGCTCTCTGCTCTCTGTTCCATCTGTCAACCTCTGTCAACTACAACACAAGAAATAAATAAATATGTCAAGTAGGTGCGTTTGCGCTCATATCCCATTAGTTCAGAGATGAAAAATCCGCGATTTCCCCGTCCGTGGAAGGCCTTTTTCATTCGTGAATCTGAACGATACCACAACCTCCTCGCTATGGTAACTTTATGAAATACGATACGAAACTACTAACAACTAACAAGAACAATGCAACATTACTTATCATTTATCATTATTTATCACTCATCGGGACCAACTTTTCCATTTGAATTGTGTAGACACCGGACCTGGTATTGCACCGATCGCACCAGGCAACGCTAATAGATCATGACGAGATCAAATAAGAGATGTCGTCGAGATGCATCCAGCGCCACGTCAACGGAACCACACAAGGGATCCTTTACGTTCACGCCGATGCTGCAGTCATCTTTTCTATTTAAGAAATCGTGTTTGACAATAATATTTCTATCAGCTTCGAATCTTCCTTCTGCGCATGCTTACAGTGCAGATGACGGTCCAACTACGGTTGAAGCATTCTTCGGCTACTTCCTCATTGTCATTGGGGTTCTATCGCTACTAGGATGGGGCTACATATTTTATTTGAGACATAAATACTCTCAGAGAATAAAGGAGGAAGAAGAACAAATACAAAGAGTCAAGAAGTGCTGCCAGATAAATTGTTCAGGTGCATCACCAATAGCATTGCATACTCCTCCAAGATCCAGAAGTTCTAGTCGCGAGAAAGCGTATGATATTGAAAGTGCGCAAGTGCAGCCTCGGGAGCAATATATTCGTAATCAGCATCCACAGCATTTACAACCTCGCGGGAGAAACCGTCAGCATGTAGAACACCAGCAGCGTGGCACATCCAGGATGTCAAGTTCGACCTATGAGCCATCCATGGAAGAATCAGACGAAGAAGATTCATTTGCAAGAGACCTGCAAATTGCTGCAAGGGCAGATCAGCACTTTTGGGCTGAGCGTGAAGGTGGTCAAAGGGCTCATGCGCTCAGGCAGAAGAAAGTGCCTTCGCTGAAACCTTCAAAGAAGGATGTGGAACATATAGATGCCTCTTTTGGAGTGTTTGATTCCTTTTTTGGTGGTTGGAAGAAAGATAATGTTGATCTTGAAAAGGACTTTGAAGTGCGAAGCCCTCCACTTTCATATTTGCCAGAAGAATTGCAGCCTCCTGCACAAGCACATTCCAATGACAGGAATAAATTTAATCGCGGTACTCCGTCGCAGGACCGACAACATCAATTGCATATTCCAATGAATTCATCTGATCCCTCTGATGTTATTCTTAGCGAAAGCAGCGAAGAAAGTAGTTCTTATGCGGGAAGGAATAGTAGTGTGGAAGAAGGAGAGCACGAAGAAGACGGGTTTGAACTTGTGGGATACTTGAAGGGGAAGGGTGATGGGATGAACGAATATCTTTTGAATCCTATTCCAGCAGGTGACGATGCATCATTTGGAAATTCAAGTGGAATGGAAATGTCTCTAGGTGCTAATACAGCTACTACAAATCAAACGGAATCTACGCTTGGAAGGGGATCTGAGGGGAGAGGATTCTACGTCATTGACAATCAGAACGATGTAACGCATGAGTATATTCCAAAAGAGGAGTACGATGCCGCAGTCATGGCAGCTGCGCATGTGATCAAGAATTCACCAAGAAATTCACCAAGAAATAGTCCACTGCGAAGTCGTAGCGAAGCTGAGCTTCACAATACGTGGTTGAATCAAGATGGAGAGCTGGCCACCGTCCCTTCTGCGCCTTCAGACGAACGCTCCTCGAGGCATCCTCCCTTAATGGCTAGCACACAAGATAGCTCAGAAAATTACTCCGTGTCAATCGAAGAGTCGACCAGCATCGATCCAGGAACGGTGCATACGTCTTTAGATTCCTCTACGGCAGAAAGCGATCCAAAGCTATCCAGAGATATTTACAATGAATTGAGAGATGTATCTGCATTCATCCGCAATTACGAAAAGAAACAATCGAGGAAGGGAAGTGTTGACCAATGGAATTCTGATGGCTCAATGCTTGATTCATCATATGATACAAGTACTTTTCATAGCATTGGATCTCAGCCTTCCGTGACGATGACGAGTACGAGCGAAGCAGAGTCTACATCAAAGGATCATAAAAAGAAGAAATTCCGAAAGCTATCATTTGGTAGAAATAAGAAAGGCCCTGCACTTCAAGACGAAGTGAGCGAGGTCTCAGTGAAGGTCAAAAGAAAGAAGAAAAGTAAGAAGAAGAATAAATTGCCACCGCGACATCCGAGTCAGAGTCACGAACAAATGGACGGAGAATTAGATCAAGAAGACTATGATTACGACGACGATGTGATTGTAATGCCAAATCCCTATCGTCCAAACGAACCAAGAAAGCAGCAATTGCCAGTGGCTGTCAATAATTCTTATCCAGGTATTGGCTTGAGTCCGTCTGCAGAGTCAGCTGCGAGCGATGCAAAATTCCTGCATAACGAAATTGCGTCATTCTTCACACAAAAAGATGCATCTATGTCTGTCATGTCAGAAAGTATCGAGGTTCTTCATAGACCAAACGACGAGAAGGCGAAGAAAAAGACTTCACAGAAATCACCTCACGCAGAGACAGAAAACAGCGAAGGTGCACACGACACTACTTTTGAATCGGAGTTCAGTGGCGGTTTGAATCCAACTGTGGGGCAATACAATAGACTTGGCGCAATGCCTTTCAACCCCAAAGAATCGTATCCTGTTGCAGCCCCTTTTGATAGAAATATGCCCTCTCCGCCTTCGACGGTTCGGGTCAGATCTCCAAACAGGCAGAAAAAGTTCAAAAGCCCTACCCTGGCATCAAATAGAAAAGATACTCCAGTCTACGGTCAAAGTGTATATTCTCCACCCTCTCAATTCACTGCTAAAAAGGAGGGAGAGCAAGCTCCCCTTGCGCATTCTGCTAGGTCAATACTCCAAACTGGGGCCAAAAGTATTGCATCTATCATTGATAGAACACGGCAATCGCCGAAGCACGACAATGGTAGATTAGAGTCATCACACAATAGCGAACAAATTGGCATTGCTCAGCAACGGGTACAAGGTGAAAATCTTAAGAACACAGTTGCAGGTTTAGAAAATAAATTGCAGAATGGCGCGAGATCTTTAATGTCTATGTTTGAAGCAAAGGGCAGCGATGAAACCGTTGCATCTGGGCCGTCGACCTCAGTAAACTCCGGTACCAAGAATAGCAAATCTTCATATGATCGTAAAATGAATGATAGGATTTCGAATCGTTTGGATCAAATCCGTCGCAATGTCAAAGAACGCGCTTCTCCAAAGAATAGTCCTAAATCCAGCCCTAAGAATCACGCCGAACACACTAGGGGTAAAACGAGTCTAAGAAACCACGAACTCATGAATTTCTTTGATGCAGATAAAGAGCGGCCGAGGGCATCGAAGAAAGTTCAGGTGGCAACATTTATGTCACCTGAAGAAATCGTCTCCCCTTCCGCAACAAGTCAGATTAGGGAAAGGAAACCAGGGAGGCTTCTCAAGGCACATGTGGACGTTTCTCAGCAGAGCGGAGATGATACTACTGAATCGCCTAGTAGAGCAAATAATAGTAGAACTACTCGTGAGCGCGTGCCATTAACAGTCGAGGCATTTTCGAAAAGACACGACAGTAGCGCTAACAGTACAACCGGCAGTGTGAGCAGTAACGCGCGAAATTTAATATCCATGTTTGAGTCAAAACAAAGCAACGTCTCGGGTATATTCCCCCCAGGGGAGCATTGGCAGTACACTGGGAGACTTAAGTCCCAGAGACATGTTCCAAGTCCAAGATACAATAAACCTGTAAATTAATATTGGCATTAAGCCAAATTATATCTTTGTATGCAATAGCGTATTGATTTCTTATTTATTTTTCAAACCAAAGAGATACTTGATCTTGACCAAGTGGAGCATCCATGCTTGCCCCTTCCAACAATTTTATGGGCACATTAAAGTATCTCTCGTGTCATTCCCAGTAATGGGATTTGTTCCCTTCACAATGTCTTCTCTATCACAGAATCTAGTCAGAATCTTTGGTGGAATCGATGCATCAGTAAAATCAGTGCCTTCAGCAGAACCTATGTCAAGAATAGATTTACCAAAATACGCTCCAGAAGCAATCATATTTTTCAAATTAGCTCCATCCATACTTGTGAGTTCGAAGGAGGCTCCTCTCATATCAGCACTCTCAAAATTGGTATCGACAAGGAATGCTTTGTTAAATCTACAACCTTGCAAATTACTGAATGAAAAGTTGGTCCCCCTAGCAAGGACTTGCGTGAAATCTTTTCCTTTGTAAGCCTTGGAGTTCGAGAAATCCTGCCCTGAGATATCTATTCCGGCGTAGTCTAGACCTCCACCAGATACTGCAGCTGCATGGTGAGGCGAGAGAACCGAGATGGCCAAAATACTAGCGGCCGTGATTACATTCGCAGCTTCATGGGCTGCCTTGGCGATTGGCAGGTTTCTTTGATGGGGCATTTGAAAAGCAGTTGCCGATGCTAAAAGAGCAGCAAGAATAGTGAACTTCATGGCTTTGCCTAAGAGATGCAACTGAGGACTGTCAAAATGATGCTGTTGATTGTGAAAACTAAGTGATGTTTGATGTTCGATGTTTTTGATTTGCATTTTACAGTTGCCAGTTGCAGATGAGATGAGAACACGTACCTACCTAAGTACTTTTTATCTATCACCTATTATCACACATCATCACACCCAACCTCCTATTTATCATACATAACCGTCGTATAAAACGAGAGGAGAAGAAAGGAAAGGAGGGTGATGACTTCAAAATATCCACCCATAAACATCAACCGATAAAATGTGGTGGCAAATAATAAGTAATAAGAAAGGTGGCAATTTAATTATTAATTATGTCTTGATCCCACACTGCTTAATCTCGCCAACCTGCCCTTGGTCAGATCAATATGCGCGTGTTCAGCTTAGGCACTACGATGGCCCTTACAAGCAGAGCAGAGCAGAGCATAGCATAGACATGATCCACAGCTTTTTCAAATAGATTGGATCGATGCCGATGGTGACTTACTGGCAATCACTCATCTTGGTGGAATATTGCACAGGACTACAACTATCGTATGATACTGTAATTTCGAGTGTTCATTAGAATCTGTTTTCAATGTTAATTTACTCATAGCCTTGAATATTGTGCAGTACGCATATAGTAGGTACGATATGACAGCTCAATGCCTTTCCATTGATTGAATCGCATCACATCTTGCACAATGAGTGCAACTGTATCATTATCATTGCATACTAGCGCAATATGAAGCAAGCTTCCTGCGGCCCTCTTCGCTTTCAGTCCACTCGATAATGGCTTTGCTGTCACCACGAAATAACACTTCTCCTTTTCTTTGATCCATCTGATAATCATACATTTTATCGTAATATTGCAGGATACTTTTCGTGAAATCATTAAATCCCGTAATATCACTGCCATTACTGCTCTGGAACAAATCCAGTCCTTCAATCAACTGCGAGTAGACATCTTCGAAATTTTGGACCCTCTTCTTGATACGCACGAGACTGTTCAAGTGCACTTGGCGGAAATTCTCATGCGCAAGATCAAGATCTCCGTTGATCTCGGCAGAAACAAAGAGAGGAAACATATCAGTGACATAATCTTTCACACAAATTCGCACCCTGTCCTCCATTGGAGTTTCCAATTCCAAAACAGGGTACCGATCTACCATAGCATTGTGCATGCTCATCGGCAAGCACAACCGACCGATGCGACGCCCTTCTTCTTCAATGAATATTGGTTGCTGATGTTTGGTTTGTCCAGACGATGCATCCCCAGATTGACGGAGCTTTAAAAATTCAATAGCGAGTTCATTCTCGAAATTAATTTGAGTTGGTTGAGGATCGACTAATGCACCAAATGCGCTTCCTCGATGGTTCGCTTTTCCTTCCAAGTCCACATGACGAGGAAAATGCTCTAGTATATGCGTCTTTCCACTGGCAGTGCGCCCACCTATCATTACAATGGGCGCGTCTTGTACTCTTTCCAGCTCATCAATTAAAAATTGCCGCATAGCCTTGTACCCTCCGGCCACCAAAGGATAATCGACGCCTGCCTCGTCCTTCAGTAACGTCTGGGTGATTTGAGATCTCGCCCCACCACGGAAACAGTAGACGTATCCTGATGGGTTTGCTTGAGCATGGTTCTTCCATGCACCTATTTTTTGTTCTTTGGACGGAGTGACCAACTCTTCTCCCAAATCAAAGGCCGCTTCTGATCCTTTCTCTTTGTAACAAGTGCCTACCAGATGCCGTTGCTCATCATTAAGGATGGGCATATTGACACTGTTGGGAAATGCTCCCTTTGCGAATTCTACCTCTGCTCGGACGTCTAGCAAGGGGATATCATTGGTGAAAATCTTCATGATGCAATCGTCAGGGGTTGGAGTTGAATCGTCTGATGTTACAGAAAAGTGTGTGGTGGTACTGATGCTACGATGCAGTCTGAGTGGTAGCGAGATGAATGCATTGATACGAGTAGCACAAAGGACCACGAGCTGGAGATGGATTTTTTTCGCTGAGAATGGATACATCGTAGTATGTAGTAAGAACTAATAATAGCTAAATGATATGTATGCTATATGTAAATTGCTGTAGGCTATCTGTAGGCAGGTAAAGCCAAAAGAAAGTTATGGTAGGAGATCAATGCTTATTCACAGATGCCAGAGGTGGTGTGCTAAGTGCTTAGCTTGTGTGATTATGATGGAGTTCAGAATTCAGATGATATTACCCTCCTATTTGTCGTGTCAACAAAGATGCGCTGTTATTTTGGAAGAAGTTATGTGTGGTGGGTTTTTGGTGGGAACTTTTGGTGGGGACTGACGACTGACTGCGCGCTGCCGATTCTTCTTCTCGCGTTACTTTCGCTTGTTGTTGTCCAATTGAGAAAGAGAGGAAAAGAGAGGAGGATGACTTGCGACTTGCGAATTGCGAAGCACATCATGCATCATGCACGCAATCTCTGTTGGGAGTGTTGTGATTGTTGATTTTGAATTGTAATTCTTCAAAGCATCATCTATCATCTTTCAGCTGCGTTATCTGCACAGTGTTCACTATGCTATTTATCAGAAACATCAGCGCACTCCTGATCTGTCAAATATTTCTTCATTACAGCGTTGCATCGGCATTGGGTCTACAAGCGCGTCCTTCATTCACAGCTCCAACAGATCGTATACATCAAACACATCATCAAAATCACCAAAGACGCCTATGTATTCTGAGAGGAGGGAATATCATCGACAGCAATGAAGTGGAGCCATGCATTGAGTTTCCCGAAAATATCCGCAAACCGAATCATGGTTTGCTGTTCATTGATAAATTCTGTCATTACCACGGAGGTTACCTTGCTGCAAAAGCAAGAGATGTGTATGGAGTAGCAATCATAAATTTACTGTCCACATATGTATCAGGATACATGACCATGTCCGCAAACCAGGCAGGGAGCCATGAAGCATTGGATCATTTAAAGTTAAAGATTCCATCACCAGATCAACTGACAAGCTGGAAGGATAAATTACCGTTCGAAGTTATAGCCGCCATATGCGAATCAGATTCAGGTCTGGAAGAAGTTGAACTACTTTCCGAAGCGCTGAACGTCCGTCATCACAATGGTTTCAATCCTGCGAGGAGGAATAAATTTCTCATGAATGAGGTGCTTTCGGAAAAAGGATTGAGAACAGTCAAACAACGCATGTGCGGGACATTAGCCGAAGCGCTTGATTTTGCTACTGAGCTCGGAGTTTCAGCAGAAGGGGAACCGTTCAAGATTGGTGAACATGGCGCTATTGCTACACCAGATACTTTTGATTCGGATGTGACTGGGAATGTGAATGCGAATGTGAATGCGGGCAAGTTAGGAAGTGCATCAAATGCACCATTGAATGTGCCTGGCAGTGGGAAATACTGTGTCATTAAGCCCACGCGAGGAGTGGCGTCTGATGACGTTTGCTTCTGTTCTAATTTAAACGATGTGAAGAATGCCTTTGAAAGGGTACATGGGACATCTGTCTTTGGGAGCACCCAGGGTGAAAAACACAATTCTGTTGTAAGTTCGTCGTCTCTGATTCTTTATTATTGAATATGATGGATTCCCTGAACCTACGAACAGGATTCTAATGCAAATACTCGAAATTCAAATAGCTTGTGCAAGAGTTTGCAGCAGGAACAGAGTATGCCATTGACATTGTTAGTAAAAATGGTCACCACAAAGTAGCTGCGTTATGGAGGTATGACAAACGACAAGCAAATGGCGCGCCCTTTGTTTATTTTGCAACTGAACTGGTGGACTCTCAAACACCGGAAGGAAAGATGGTCTCTGAATACGCTTTCAAGACTTTGGACGCCCTGGATTTGCGATATGGACTGACTCATTCCGAATTTATAATTGATGCGGATGGTGCTAGGCTCGTAGAAGTGAACTGTAGGCAGCACAATACAAATTTTGCCCCTTTGACCATGGCAGCAATTGGATACAATGCTTTAGATTTATTATTAGCTTCTTATCTAGGTGATTTGCCTGACTTGCCTCAAGAAACTGAGCATTTACGGCTGTCTTGGGATCAAGTCCCAGACTTACCCACGACACGAGCTTATGGCGCAGTTGTGCATTTAGTATGCTTCCAAGAAGGTGATCTCGTGGAGATTAAGCAAAACATTCTTGACGAGATTAATGGCTTGCCAAGTGTTTATGCCATGGAGGTTTATGATTACTTTGAACCAGGTTCTCGAATAGAAAAGACTGTTGACATTCGAAGTGACAGCGGGTGGGTACATTTGATTAACGACGACGAAGATCAATTTCAATAAGACTACAATCGAATAGTGGAGCTGATGCCAGAAATGTTTTTGGTAAAATAACAGACTATCATATTTTTGTTGCACATGCAATTTTGCAAAGATCAACTGACTTGAGCTCACTCGCCAGTCTCTGAGCAGCATCATTAAAAGCTCGCTGGCTCTCCACAGCAAGGGTTTCTAGGGAAGGGGTGTCCTTGGAGTCTTTTGCAATCTTTGAACCATTTATGAAACTATCGTGTTCATTGTTGCTAGCATCAATATCTCCTTCCTTAAATGCTCGGAGACGTGATGCTGCGTTTTCAATTGTAGCATCTGATGTTTTGTTTTTACCTGTATCTAATTCCAATCCTACTGTTGAGTTCAGACTTTCAACCTCTTTATCTAGATCCTCATGTTCTTTTTTCATTTCGTCATATTGGTTCCGAAGTTTCAAGTTATCTTCCTCTTGTTGCTCTATTCTATCAAGGACCAAAGTATTTCTTGCTTTTACATTGCAAAGATAATGTCTATTCTTGTCCTTATCCTTGATTTGCATCTTGATCAGATTTATCTGCAGCAATAGCACCGGCTGTGAGGGGAAAGGGAACAGATGCCACTCAACGATCTTTCTAATACACAAAGTTTGTCCTTACCTTTGATGTCAAAACTTCGAGAGGTCCAGATAAGCGATCATTCTCTTCTTCTAATACTTCTGAGCGATCCTTGAATGTGTCTATTTCCCTGCGAACTTTGGCACACTCTTTCTCCAGTTTTTCAACATTAGCGCAGTTTTCGGTTGAAGTATTATGGTACCGAGTTCTGGTGTTAACATAGAGCTCTTCATGTTTTTGTTCTAGACCGAATATATGCAAATTCATTTGTTCTGTCGTATCCCGAAGTTCTACTGCCCGTTTCAAATCTAAATCAGCTGCAATATCCTTCTCTTGTCGAGCACAGGTGTTGATCAAGGTTTTAAGGTCTTGGTTCAATTTCATCTCAGTAGACGCCACATCTTGGGTAAAGAGAACCTTCTGCCTTCTAATTTGTTCCGTATATACAATCTGGCGTTCTCTTAGCTCTTCTTGTGTACTGAACACTTTGCACTCAGTAGACTCTAAATGTTCTCTGAATTCATCATTCTCAATTTGCAATTTGGCATCTTTTTGAGCCCCGGTAATTTCCACCTTCCGTTTAAAATCATAGTTCAACTGTTTGACCTTCTCATCATACACTCGGTGCTCTTCTAAAAAGTCTTTGCCCGATTGTTCAATGGAATAATTCATCAATTTGATCTCGTCCTTCAATGCGTCTGTTTTGTTCTTTGTAACATTATAATAGGAAACAACAGCATCGTGTTCTGTTTGAATTTGGATGCGTTCCTGAAGACAAACATTGTGCTGAGCTTGGATTGTTGTGAGTACTTGTTCGAGTGCAGATGAATCTAAATCATCCCATTGTGTTTCAACTTTTGCCTTGTGTGCTTTCTTATTAGTTGCACTTGAACTTGTCTTTGGTATTTTTTTCATTTTCTGTGAAAATAATAAATAATGAGAAGCCACCTGAAAAAGTGGCGCGAACGATCAGCCAATCAGAGAGGAGCGAATGACAAATCCGTTAATTGAGACCGAAGAAGTTCGTGGAAGGAGACCACGGACTGCAGACGGCAGACAGCAGATAGCAGATTGTCCACAAATCAAAACTTCTGAAACTTCTGCTGGTCCTGCATCTCTGATTACGGAACAACAATAAACCCAGGCAAGCACTAGAGATATTCTATTCAAAACAATGAACTGCATCAGCTCTAAATTTCTGAAAAATGGATGTATTGTGAAAAACATCCTCTCAAAAAGATCCAGCATAGCAGCGTTAAACTCTGCGAATATTCCGTCCGTTGGAACTTCTCACCTTCACAGCAGCAGCACCAGCACCAGCAGCACCACCGGTAGAAATCCATTGTGCAGAGGTACCATCCGTACATTCAAGACAGGAGCTTCGGCTGATGACACAAATTTGATCGGGGAAATAGTACCTGGTTCGGTTGCATTCGCTGATTGTGAAAGTGCAGCAATCTCGGACCTTTTTTTTCAATTCGCTCAAGAGAGCCATGATACTGACGACAAAGGAGCTCATTATCTAAGTCTTCGCGGGGTGAGAAATTTGCTGGATAGCATAGGAGAGAGACAAGATGAAAAGACGTTACGGAGGTTGTTCAAGGCGGCGGATACTGAAAAGGATGGGAGGCTTTCACTGTCCGAATTCCTAGTCGCGAGTGACTCCGTATTAGGCGGTGCTCCAGCAAGAATTATTATTGTCGTTGGCGGACCTGGTAGCGGCAAAGGTATTCTGTGTGAAAGGTTAGTATCAGAATGCGGAGTGGTGCATTTGAGTAGCGGTGATCTGTTAAGGGAGGAAGTTGAGAGAGGAACACCTCTTGGAAAGGAAGTGACGGCAATTATGGAACGAGGAGAGCTTGTTTCAAGTGCAGTCATTACAGCGTTGATTCGGAGACACATGAGAAACTTTCCTGGGAAAAGGGTTTTGTTGGACGGATTTCCTAGAAGTATTGAAAATGCCCTTGAATTAGTGGCATTGATGGGAAAGCCAGAACTTGCACTTCACTTGGATTGTGATGATACTGTTTTGATGGAGAGAATTATTGGAAGAGGGAGAGAAGGTATAGAAAAAGGGAACGGAAGGGCCGACGACAATTTTGATACGGCATTACAGAGACTAAGGACTTTTCACAAGTATCATAAGCCAACAATGGACTGGCTGAGGGAACAACATGGTGAGTAGACCTTTTTTGTTTTGTACCTACATGTCGATGGATCCTTTTGTAATACATGCTCATTTTGCTTCTATATTTCTTTAATATCCCAATCCACAACCTGTCAGTGCCTGTTGTAAACCTGGATTGTGGTGGTACGCCAGAAAATGTTTGGCAACAACTATTGGCTATAGGAAGGCTCATGCGTCCTGCAGCAACATTAGGTTCGGAGAAACCAATACCTGCTATATTTGACGACGACAGTGACGATGATAATGGAAGTAGTGAATTACGTGCCTAATAAATCAGTTCACAAGGACTATCTTAGTCATGGAAGAGAAGGAGCTGGATCCCACAATTAGATCACTTTTGTAGATCATTTTGAAAATAATTCAGCTTTAAATTATATAATATTGAATACCATCCAGGTTTCAGAGTTACCAACTTTCAAAAGGATGCTGTTTGGGATCGAGAGAAGCCTTTCAACTTTAAGATTTGTACGGATCGTTGTGACCTGCGTTACAACTTACTGTGCAGCTTGCCATCCTGAATATGTACTACCCGTGATGCAAACTTGCAACCAGTTCTGCAAAGTCTCTCCAGCAACGCATCTCCCATGGCCACAGAGGGGGAATAGAAGCCACCACCTTGCACTGGAAGCTTATCACTGTCCAATGCTAGGCATAGACCAGCCTCAGAGACCATTCTTGCTGTCTCCCGATAACCTGGATCTCCCGGGAAGTAAAATTCGCTTTCCACCTTGGACCCCTTGGCGCCTTCTCCAACTCCACTTACTAGCAAATAACCATGTTCCATATCCTTCTCCTTTGGTCCTTCACCAGGTTTTGGCAAGAGAAACTTCTTCATCGGAAGACCAGTAACTGGATTCAATAGAGCAGTCGCTCCGAAGAGAGTGCTAAACCAAGTAACAAACGCTTCCTTAAAACTAACTTGGACATTTGATTCTGCATAGGTTAATGCTTGTCCATCTACACTGTCATCAAGCGCATGTGATCTCTTTACCACTTCGCTATTGACGGTACTCATAACGAAAGGGTTCGCCCATTTAGCTTCGCTGCCATCTTCCTTCTTTCGACTGATGAATTGTGAACTAAGGTCCTTAGCCTTGTTCCTGCTCTTGGATCCGTCAACTTTTTTGTAGTATGGGTCAAAACTGTATTTAGGCTCCTTGTACTGTCCATCAATAAAAGTCAACATTGTATCAATCGTTCCTCCCGAGACTCCACCTTTGATTTCATCGTAGCATCTGACCTTCGCAATTGAGTCCTTGCAATCATCTCTGAGCATTTGCGCAAGCTTGAAGTATGTCATGTCCCTGAGAAAAATGTCATATGTAAGAAGTTATATATGATAGATTGAGACACTGCTGTGCAGTAGTGGAGTGCAGTGTACAAGATCTTTACGAGCACTGGAGTATGGACATGAAAGCATTTATGATGAACTTCATAATGACCAACAATGAACTTACCAAGGAATGGAATCACAGCCACAGAGAGAAACAATTTTTGCACCAGTTTCCTGCGCCTTTTCGTCCCATTTCATAATCATATCTTTATTCCACCCAGTCTCTCCTGTAATATCGACGTAATTTGTTCCATATCGTGCACAAAATTCAACCACATTTGAACCGTATTTGCAAAAAGGACCTGCAGTTGTAATGACACACTTGGAATCTTTCACCAGATCATGAATAGACTCTGGTTTCGAGGTATCGACCAATATCATATCAATTTCGGCACTGGGGTCACCGACGACACTCTTCAATTCCCGCTGAAGTTTCTCCAACTTGTTCTTCGTTCTCCCAGCAATCGCCCATCGAATATTTGAATTGTAATTCTTGGCGAGGTAGATCGCTGCGAGTCTTCCAGTGAATCCAGTTCCGCCCAATAGCACAATATCATAAGTTCTATCTTTGATTGGTTTCAACTCGTGCGTTTCTGGAAATGTTTCATGATGAACGCTTTCTTGTATAGATCCCACTGGATCATCATCATCTGGAGATGATATTGTGAGCACCTTTTTACCAGTCTGGTACGCCACAGTGAGGGGCATGACGAAGGTGAGCCATATTGGTACGCCGACTATTGCAGTGAAGAGGAAAGTGGATGTTGACATTTTGGTCGGTCGCTTGCCATTGAGTTTCGGAGCATTACGGACTGCTTCGACATCGTTGGAGTGCACTAGACTAAACTGTGATTTTTTGGCAGCATCACTATCGCCATTATCGTTGTTATTGAATGTTGACATGTGGAGAGATTTCTTTTGGATCGTCTTCTGCGAAAATGGAAAAGAAGATTTGAAGTGTATTGGTGGGTTGAATGCGGAGCAAAAGTTTGGTGCGAGATAGGAGGATCTGTTTAGTATTGAGAAAGCAAATGCTGATCGAATGACTGCGAGTCTCTTTGTATCGGGCATGAATCAAGCAACTCTGCTGCTGTTTGTATCTGTTTATATGACTGACTGGATCAGAAGAATGGAATTGTAACAAGACTGAAGTAGGCTTCTGCGAGTTGGCTAAAGAACAAAGAACAAGAACACTCCTGCTTGTCTTTCTCTTTCTTGTTGCTTCTTGCTTGTCGCTTGATGTCTCATGGTTCTTGTCACTGGTCACTGCTTTTATGGTACCTTGTTTATGCGTCATGTGTCATGTATGTGCGTCACCACGCGTCAACAGGCGTCACCCACTTGTCAAACCGTTATTATAACCATATTCGCAAAGCCTATTGATCAAGATTTTAGAGGTTATGCTCTTCAACGACATTATTATCCGTGGAGATCCGGGTCTCCTGACGTTTTTTGTCAAAGCTTCAAGATAGTTTCATCCTGTTTCATTTTCGTCGTGCATCACCTCCAGTTTTTACAGCATAAAGAATTTCCGCAGACGTGCAACGTGCAACGTGCAACACGAAACAGCACGAAACCCATCACATAATAAACCATCGCCATGACCAAGTTTTCTCCTCTTGCAGTGGCAGCAATTGCCCTACTCGCCGTTGATTATGCCCATGCCTTCTCTGGACCCAAAGCCAAAGTGCCCTCTGTATCTGCACTTCAAATGGTACGTTCAATGTTTAATGTGTAATGTTCAACCTTCAACATTCAATCATCATCTCTAGTAGAAGCAGCCACAATTTTTCTGGATTCAGAGATTCGAAGATGCCAAATTGCGAATCATCATCGGTTTGGTCAGCAGCATCTTAACAAGCTTAGTAATCACTGCTTAGCTTCATGTGTCGATGATCTCTGATGCATATTACTCATTCCATCTTTCCGTTCCATCATTATTTCGTGACAGGCCGACTACCCTACTTCACATACTGAGGTAGCTTGGTCGCCATCCATTAAATCTGGAGCACGCGAAGAAATCCTTGGACCCATCAAGGATTACTGCGCAGATCTCAAATCAGTCGTACGCAGGAAGACACGCACTGTTGACTGCGGACCCATCAAATTCGGATCGGATCACCCAATTGTTCGCCAGACCATGGGCACCACTAACACCGGTGACGTCGAAGCATCCATCGAGCAAATCATGAGATGCGCTGATAAAGGATTTGACCTTGTCAGAATCACCGTTCAGGGTAAGCGTGAGGCAAATGCTGCCATGATGATTCGTGAAGGATTGTTCAAGAAGGGATATGATATTCCTCTTTGTGCAGATATGCATTTCCAACCCAAGGTTGCCCTCCTAGTTGCAGATGCTGTTGAGAAGATCAGAATCAACCCTGGAAACTTTGCAGATGGAAGAAAGGATTTCGAGGAGAAGGTTTATGAGAGCGAGGCTGAGTATATTCAGGAAAGAGAATACCTTTTCAATGCCATGCTTCCTCTTGTGGAGAAATGTAAAAAGTTGAATCGTGCCATGCGTATTGGTACTAATCACGGATCTCTTTCTTCTCGCGTACTTTCTTTTTATGGAGATACTCCTCGTGGTATGGTTGAATCTGCGGTTGAGTTTGCTGATATTTGCAGATCTCAGGATTACCACAACTTTGTCTTCTCCATGAAGGCAAGTAATCCTCTTGTCATGGTTCAGTCTTATCGTCTTCTTGCTGCTGAGCAGTACCGTATGGGTTGGGATTATCCCCTACATCTTGGTGTAACAGAGGCTGGTGAGGGTGAAGATGGTCGTATGAAATCTGCTATTGGAATTGGAACTCTTCTCGCTGATGGTCTTGGTGATACTATTCGTGTATCACTTACTGAGGACCCTGAGTTTGAGTATGAACCTTGCAACAAGCTTGCAGAAATGGCCAAGTCACGTTTGTTTGTCAACCCCGGGGCTGGATCGCGTCAAAAGGCTACGAAGGAATATGTTGATACCAGAGATATCACCACTTTTGAGAGAAGAAAGGGTAAGCTCGTAGAGAAGAATGAAGAGGAAAGTGTTGACGCTAGCGGATTCTTGAATCCGGATGGATCTGTAATCAGCGTTGTTACCCTTGATATGCTTACTAAGGAGAATATCCCATACCTTTATGCTGGACTTGGATGCAAGACTGCAGTCGGTATGCCTTTCAAGGACATTGCAACAGCCGATTCCATCTTTTTGAGAAATGTGCCTCCATCTTCTGATTCTGATGCTCGCACAGCTTTGAGAAGATTGGCTGAGGTTTCTGTTGGACTTATTGCTCCTGCTGAAGAATTGGAAAAGGATCCTTTGCCCAATGCCATTGCTCTCATGAGTCTTACTGACGCAATTGCAAAGAAGGGAGCGCTTCCTACTGGAGCAATCCGCCTTGCTGTTACTGTGAACGGAGATGAGGGTGATGATGCACTCAAGCAGCTCAAGGATCTTGATCCTGCAATGATTTTCCTCAATATTGCCCCACACATATCAACCCTTCATGCTTCTCGTCTTGTCTTTGAGCTTATTAAGTCCGAGGGCATTGAAACTTCAGTCATCCATCACTATCAAACTGGTGCTGATGACTCTAACGATCTTGCACTCGAAATTGGAACCCGTATTGGTTCTCTCTTAGTTGATGGGCTTGGGGATGGTGTAATGGTTGAGGAAGTTGGTGGACAGAATACTTTCACTCTTGATTTTCTCAGAAAAGTATCCTTCTCTCTTTTGCAGGGATGCCGTATGCGTAGTACCAAGACAGAATTTGTGTCCTGCCCATCATGTGGACGTACGCTCTTTGATTTGCAGGAGACTACCGCAAAGATCACAGAGGAAACCGGACATTTGCCTGGTGTAACTGTAGCTATAATGGGATGTATTGTGAACGGACCTGGAGAGATGGCTGATGCTGATTTTGGTTACGTTGGAACCGTTCCTGGAAAAATTGACCTCTATTATGGAAAGGTAGTTGTGAGAAAGAACGTTGCTGAAGCTTTAGCAGTAGAAGAGTTGGTTGACCTAATCAAGGAATACGGGATGTGGAAAGAGAAAGAAACAGCCGATGAAGAGGAAGAGCTTATTGCTGCTTAATTACATTATTTTAAATAACATAGACATCCGAAAACTACAAACATCAAATACCAAGTTGTTGAGATTCTATCACAATCCTATTTATTTTTTCAAAGGCCATAAAATACGTGAATATTGTAATCATGGAGTTTAAGCAGTTCACAAAGTCATCCTTTGGAAATGAGAATAATTTTGCAGTTGCTCAACAAGCTGAAGCAAAAGTTAGAAAGTTTGAGCCCATGAGGACAAGTATCGGTAGCAAACAAAACGAAATTTGTTAACCTCGCATCAAAACAGTAGAAAGACATGGGAATGACCCAACAAAGCTAATCAATCCTTCCAAAAGTCCTTGTGGAGCTTGATAAAGGACGGTTCCACAGCAAGTTCGCCAACAAGGTCCTTGCTGTATAGGGCGTATCCGTGATTTTGGAAATTTCCATAATATTCCATAATATTCGGTCAAGTTCATTGGCTTTTGGTACCATCTGGCTTTGGGTGAGCCCCGTGGTGACGGGACACCATGCATCTCAATGAGAATCTGGCGGGGTTCGAAAACAATCCAATCGCTGATCGACGACCATTCGCATCCTTCACAGTCGATCTTGAACAGGTCGATGGTGCGACCTTGGTGGCCGAAGAGCTGTAGCGTTTCAGGAAGGGTCTTGAAGCCTCCCAAACAACACTCTTGGATTTGTCATAGGTTGATGAGATTCCCCATGCGTGGTAGTGAATACTCTTAAGTTTGGGATTGTCTGGGCGAGACCAATCTGCGCATTAATGATAAGTTTGGTTACTATAGATGCAATTTTGTTCTAAGTGCCTCAAATTCACTTATTTACCGACAGGATCAAATACGTCACGTATTGTGGTGCATGTTTGCAATGCTGTCCTCAAAGTGAAAATCCCCGGCCAATCCAATCGAATAGATCAAACACCTTGGCGGACCATTACTATTTTCCTCCTTCTTTACAAGACGTTTGGGATTACAAACCAATTTGGTCTGTTGTCCTCCCACACCATAGGTTGGGTGAATATTATTGTCACGCTAGCCCTTGGCATCATCCACACCCTCCAAAGGATTTTGGGGATTTCCATACCAGCTTGAAGCCTTTGTCTTTGCCTTGAATAATTGCAGCCGTTGTGGCGGAATACTAGTTAATCTATTTAGAATCGGAAATATTGTTGAGATTCGTGAATCAGAAATCCTCTATCACAATCCTATTTGTTTTTCCAAAGACCATAAAATACGTGAACATTGTAATCATGGAGTTTAAGCAGTTTACAAGGTCACCCTTTAGAAATGAAAATAATTTTGCAGTTGCTCAACAAGCTGAAGCAAAAGTTAGAAAGTTTGAGCCCATGAGATTGGCTAGCATCCAATCTGAAGCAAAAAATAATCAAGGAGCGTCTCCAAATTTTGTTATTGACGACGACAACGATGTCCGGTCGGTTAATACTGAAGCATTAAGCGAGTCCGAGAGATTTGTTGGAAGGACAAGTGTCGGTAGCAAAAAAAAAGAAATTTGTTCACCTCGTATTAACACAGTAGTAGAAGGACATAGGATTGACCCCACAAATAATACATCGCAGCGCTTACTTGTCGGTGTGATGGTTGAGGCTCTCTTTGGAGGCAGAGATCATTATCTAAAAGGAAAGATTGTGCGAACTCGTTTCAATGGTTCATTCGATATTCTATACGACAATGGTGAAAGAGAACTTGGGATATCTAGAGACCTCATTCGAGAGATCCGTGTAGCAGAGGAGCAAAGTAACATCGCCAAAAGAGAAAACACTTCAGACCGGCAAGCCTCCGAAAGCGCAGACAACGACGGACCCCCAATGAAAATTGGAACAATGTTGGAAATGAGAGACGAAGACGGGAAGTATATCCCTGCTAAAATCATGAGAATGAGAAATGATGGAACATATGATGTTTTGTGTCAAGATGAAGGATTCCCAGACTTTGGAAAGTTTGGCGTACCAAGATGCAACCTGCGACTCCCTTCGTCTTCGGTAAAGAAAAACCCAAGACAAGATGTGGGGTCAACATCCACCATTAAGACGAGCAAGAAAAATACGTTGGAATCATCAGTTGAAAAGCAGGAGAGTTATCGCTCATTGCGTTCCAGTGCTAGTAACAGAAATCTCGATAATCCTGAATTGGATATTGGGTCTCTTGTTGAAGTTAGATACAGAGGGAAAAACAAATATTGGCCAGGGAAGATTACAAGAAAACGCTATGACGGTTCCTATGATATATTTTATAATGATGGCGAGCGCGAAATTTGTGTATCAAGAGAACTAATCAGAGCGAGACCCGTGAAACGGAACGAAGCATCAGTGCCTCTGAAAGAAATACAGCCAAGGAACACAGAATCTTCTGGACTTTGTGTTGGAGATGAGGTGGAAGCCAGATACAGAGGCAATCGTAAGTACTATTCTGGAAAGATCGCAAGAAAGAGATTCGACGGTACATATGATATTAACTATGAAGACGGAGACAAAGAAACCCGAGTAGCAAGGGAATTAATCATAGCCAAGACTGCTGCAACTGTCAATGGACCGAACGAAATGATCCAAGGCCTTGATTGTATTGAAACGCTTATCATTGGCACAAGGGTCAAAGCTCGTTATCGGGGCAAGTCTAAGTTTTTCCCAGGCAAAATTGTGAAGTGCAGAGAAAACGATAGGTTTGATATTCGTTACGATAATGATGACGAAGAGATCCAAGTAAAAAGGAATCTTATTGTTGCTCTCAGCAAAGAACACTTACAACTCCCATCCAACGGCATTGCTGTCTCACATTCAAATGTCAACTTGATGGTCAGTCCACCGAAGGAAGAAGGTGCTGAAACCGCAACTAAACTTGACGTTGGAATTGAAGTCGAGGCTCTTTATCGCGGTAAGAATACATTCTATCAAGGAAAGATCACCCGAAAACGATATGACGGCTCGTTTGACATTCTTTATATCGACGGAGAACGCGAAATCGCTGTTTCGAAAGAATTAATTCGAGCCAAGAAAAGAAACCAGGAAGTGGAGTCAGATGATCAAGCAGCAATAGGATCTGATACAAGTGCGCATTGTGTGAAAAGCTGGTATGAACCAAAATCTGAGAGCTCTGAACAGGATGCCATCTTTTCCGTTGGTACTAAAGTGGAATGCCGCTATAAAGGGGCAGTAAATGGTGTTTATTATCCTGGTGTTATCAGTGACATTCACTCGGATACTACTGATGCTGGTTCAACAAAAACATATGATGTTCAGTATGATGACGGCGACGCAGATTTTCACCTGGGAGTAGAGAATCTACGAACAGTATTGGACAAGAGGGCTGTATCAGGATCAGAGAGCTCTGAACAGGATGCTGCCATCTTTTCCGTTGGTGCTAAAGTGGAATGCCGCTATAAAGGGGCAGTAAATGGTGTTTATTATCCTGGTGTTATCAGTGACATTCACTCGGATACTACTGATGCTGGTTCAACGAAAACATATGATGTTCAGTATGATGACGGTGACGC
>Ga0306864_1000117_pt1 | contig 37409 bp, 26 predicted proteins | sample AntRauTorckE5430_FD_190448 | JGI IMG/M metagenome (GOLD analysis project Ga0306864, IMG submission 190448) | Saline lake microbial communities from Rauer Islands, Antarctica - Metagenome Torckler E5 #430 (v2) (version 2) | ecosystem: Environmental > Aquatic > Non-marine Saline and Alkaline >...
TGCCCTACAGAATGTCCAACTTTGTGTGGGTAGCCATATTTTTCTAAATTTCTTCCAGTGCGGCAAAGGCAATGCCGTTTGCCCTACAGAATTCAAAATATTCTCTAATATTTCAAGATTAGCTAACTGAATCAGGGGCAAATACGGTAAAAATTCGCTGTCAAGAAGGTACTTTTTAAAACTCACAAAAAGTGATTTCTTGCTTTCCATTACGTTTATACGGTTTTGTACCAATGACTTTATGGCTCTTTGACAATTTCTGCACGCAGCGGCTACTTTAGCTTCCGAAAAGTCTCAAAATCCTTGCGGCAGCTAAAGACAGCCGTTACGAAAATCTCAATTTATTCGAATTTTGCAGAAATTGTCAAAGAGCCAAATTTATTTACCGACACATTAGGAAATAATCTTCAAATAACCCTTTGACGACTATTACAAATGATGGCTGCATCGACCACCAAAAAGTGTTAAAATTGTAATTTTCTTACAATTGATGAAAATTCTCGACAAGACTTATAAATTGGGGTTCAGAATTGTTTGACAATTTCCATTTTTCACGATCTTTAGTACAAGAAAAATGTAGATATGTCAATGCAAAAACCTAATTTCTATCAAATGATAGCGAAATATTAAAATAAAATTATGTTCGAGAATATTATCAAATACATGGAATCAATTGACCCTGTTTTGGCAGCTTTTTATGCTTCTATTTTTACTTGGTTGATTACCGCCGCAGGAGCGTCATTAGTTTTCTTTTTTAAAGGTATGAATCGGGCTTTACTTGACGGAATGCTTGGTTTTACAGGCGGCGTAATGGTTGCTGCAAGTTTTTGGAGCTTACTCGCACCAGCTATTGATATGAGTTCGGGCGAAGGATTTACGAAGGTTTTTCCTGCTGCTTTTGGGTTTGGCTTGGGGGCGTTATTTATTTTTTCTTTAGATAAATTATTACCTCATTTACACATTAATTTTAGAGAAGAGGAAAAAGAAGGTTTGAAATCACCGTGGCATCGAACAACGTTGCTGGTTTTGGCGATTACATTACATAATATTCCTGAAGGGCTTGCGGTAGGCGTTATTTTTGGAGGCGTTGCGGCAGGAATGCCCGAGGCAACGATAACGGGTGCAGTCACTTTGGCATTGGGTATTGGTATCCAAAATTTTCCCGAAGGGTTGGCGGTTTCGATGCCGTTGCGTCGTCAAGGAATTAGCAAATTTAAGAGTTTTTGGTATGGTCAATTATCGGCTATCGTCGAGCCGATTGCAGCCGTAATTGGAGCAATTGCCGTTAGTTTTTTTACACCAATTTTGCCTTACGCACTTGCATTTGCAGCAGGTGCAATGATTTTTGTAGTCGTCGAAGAAGTTATTCCCGAAACGCAGCGAGATAAATATACGGATATTTCCACGCTTGGTTTTATCGGCGGATTTATCGTAATGATGTGTTTAGATGTTGGGTTGGGATAAAGGGTTTTGCTGTAAAAAAATGACAGGTATATTTTTTAATATTTTGCTTATCCGTTCGTACGGCGAACGGGTAGGCAAAATGTCTTTTTTTGACAGAATAAACTATTTACGGAGTAAACATAAAATGGAATTATGTCAATTCAACTATTTACAAGAAAACCCTTCCAAAAATAGGAATTAAAATAGTTTTTTTTGAAAAAAACGACACCTTTTAACAGAATAGCAGCCACCAATTATTCAAAAACAAAAAAGTATAATTTATTTATTTTAAATAAAACCCTATATTTGGCTAATTCATATTTTAAAAATATCCAAATTAAAATTATGCTCGTTAAAACTTACGGAAGTGCGGTTTATGGTGTCGATGCCAGAACAATTACGGTAGAAGTGAATGTAGATGGACAAGTCGGTTCAGGTTTAGGTTATTTTTTGGTGGGATTGCCGGATAGTGCTGTAAAGGAAGGATACCAACGGATTCAGGCTGCGGTCAAAAATTCAGGAATGCGACTTCCTCGCTTAAATACGACGGTAAATATGGCTCCTGCCGATATTCGCAAGGAAGGTTCTGCCTATGATTTGCCGATTGCGATAGGGATGTTGGCAGGGATGAAACAGATGGTTTCGGATCTGGTGGGCGAGTTTGTGATGATGGGCGAACTGTCGTTAGATGGGACTTTGCAACCCATAAAAGGGGCGTTGCCAATTGCGATTCAAGCAAGAAAAGAGAAATTTCGTGGCTTGATTGTGCCTAAAGCAAATGCAAAAGAAGCGGCAATTGTTAATAATTTGGAAGTTTATGGTGTAGAAAATATAAAAGAAGTCGTTGATTTTTTGAATGGCGATTTGGAATTAGTACCAGTTGTTTTTGATACAAGGGAACATTTTTTTGACAATCAAAATGATTATGATGTTTGTTTTTCTGACGTTCGAGGGCAAGAAAATATAAAACGCTCTTTGGAAATATCGGCAGCAGGCGGACACAATGTGATTTTGATTGGGCCTCCAGGTTCAGGAAAAACGATGTTGGCAAGGCGTTTTCCAACGATTTTGCCGCCTTTGAGTTTGAATGAGGCTTTGGAAACCACAAAAATTCATTCCGTAGCAGGGAAATTACCCAGAAATTCTGCTTTGGTGGCGACTCGCCCATTTCGTTCGCCACATCATACGATTAGCGATGTTGCCTTGGTTGGCGGTGGCTCGAATCCGCAACCTGGCGAGATTTCGTTGGCTCACAATGGCGTTTTATTTTTAGATGAATTACCAGAGTTCAAACGGCAAGTTTTGGAAGTTTTGCGGCAGCCGATGGAAGAACGAAAAGTGACGATTTCGAGGGCAAAAATTTCGGTGGATTATCCTGCAAGTTTCGTTTTGGTATCAAGTATGAATCCCTGTCCGTGCGGTTATTACAATCATCCAAGCAAAGATTGCGTTTGTGCGCCGGGCGTTGTGAAACGGTATTTGAACAAAATATCAGGACCCCTTTTGGATAGAATTGATTTGCATGTAGAAGTTACGCCAGTTTCTTATGATGAATTGGCAATGAAAGAAAAAGCATCAGAAACATCGGCAGATATTGCGAAACGGGTCATTGGCGCTCGACAAATTCAAGAAAAACGATTTACCGATTATGATTCTGTTTATTGCAATGCTCAAATGCCAAGCCGATTGGTACGAGACGTTTGTGAGATTAGTGACGCCGGACAGGTTTTGTTAAAACGCTCTATGGAAAAGTTGCAATTATCGGCTCGTGCTTATGACAGAATCCTAAAAGTCGCTCGAACAATAGCGGATTTGGCAGACAGCGAAAATATTAGTATCGAACATTTGGCGGAAGCCATTCAGTTTCGGACTTTGGATAGAGAAGGTTGGGCGGGGTGACGAAAGACGGATACCGAATACCGAAAAACTAAGAATTGTTAAAAACTTATTTATCTTTGATTTCCAAATTTTGTATTACAACTTTTAATGAATCATATAGCTTATGAAAGAGCGGTTAATTAAAGCTGCTAAGGAAACATTTTACTTCGTTTCCAGTAAAATTTTTTTGAAGAATACGACAATGGCTTTACTGCTCATTGCTTGTTTGATATTATTAACTTTCCAAGGTTTAAAATGTTACACGAATCACGGTGAATCGGTTACAGTACCTAACTTGAAGAATCAAACGATTAACCAAATAAAACCATTGTTACGCAAATCGAGTTTGGAAATTCGAGTCGTTGATTCTACTTATAACCCCGATAAATTACCTTTGACGGTTATGGAACAAACGCCACTTCCGACGAACGAAACAGGTTTGAAAGTAAAAAAACATAGAACGATTTACCTCACCGTAAATTCTGTAATGCCGCCTTTAAAACCACTTCCTAATATATGGGATAAAGATTTTGCAACGGCTGTCAACCTTTTAAAAAGTAACGGTTTTAGATTTGTCGAACGAGAACGTAAACCCGATAAAGCAGAAAATACGATTTTAGAAATTTATTATAAAGGCAAAGAATTAGACCGTTCAAAAAAGAATAAATTACCTGCAAATAGTAAAATAGAAATCGTGGTAGCATCTAAAAATGGTGGAACAGAAGTAACTGTGCCGAAGGTGATTTGTATGCCTTACGAGGAAGCGATTTTTTTGGTAGAATCTTCTAATTTGAATATTTTAATTATCGAAAGTGATGGAACGGTGACAGACGAAAATGAATCTTACATTTGGAAACAGTCCCCGATGCCAGAACCAGGTTTGACGCTGACGGTTGGTGAAGAAGTGAGTGTTTGGCTGACAGACGGTTTGCCGCCAGGTTGTTTAACTGAGTCGGATTTTGACGAAACACCCATTGATGACTATGACGATTATGATGATAATGATGAAGGAACGCCTGCTGATTATGAGGGATTTGAATAAGGGAACAGGAAACCAATAACTTACCTAAAAAATCCGATTTTTTTCGTAGCAACATATTTAAACGGATAATCGTTCTTCTTTCGATTATCCGTTTTCAATTTAATAAAATCAGACTTTAGATGAAAATAAGCGTAAAAGTCTAACATCTAAAGTCTAATATTTAATATCTAATAAGATGAAATATTCGATTGCGGCAATGTTGTTATGCGTTGCCATTTTATCAGAAGCACAAATTCTGGAAGTGCCATTAAGTTCAAATCCTGCCTTATTTGAGTATCAAGCACCACAAATCTACCCTACAAACGTCAATAAAAACCCGGGCGATACGATTGATATTCCGTTTTTAGATGATTTTAATTATGAATCATTGTATCCAACAAAAAAATATTGGGAAGACGAATTCGCTTATGTAAATAAGGGTTTTGGTGTGAATCCGCCAACTTTAGGCGTTGCAACGTTGGATGGTTTGAATGAAAATGGTGCAGCGTATGCGAATTCTGGTTCGGGCGTTGCGGATTATATGACTTCAAAACCAATTTTTTTGGGTAACAAAACGGCTGTAGATAATGTTTATTTGAGCTTTTTTTATCAAAAAAAAGGATTTGGCGATAAGCCAGAAATAGGTGATAGTTTGGTGGTAGAATTTAAAAATAGTCAAAACAAATGGGTGTCGGTAGCGAGGATTCCAGGCGTTCCTGATTCCGTTGCGGCAGGCGTTATTCAGCCTTTCAATCAATATTCTATTGAAATTGATGAGGCACAATTTTTATTCGATGGTTTTCAGTTTCGATTTAAAAATTATGCAAGTTTGACGGGAAGTGTTGACCACTGGCATCTGGATTATGTCCGTGTTACCGAAAATACAACGCCAAGTTTTACTTTTAGTGATGTCGCATTTATGAGGAAAGTCCAGACGATTTTGGAAAATTATACGGCTATGCCATGGCGACATTTTAAAGATAATAAAACGGACGAAACCATTACGGGTTATCGTTTGGATTTATCCAATAATTTTAGTGCGACTCAAAACATCAATCCGAGTCAAGTTATCATGGAAGAAGCCATAACTGGCACGACCATTTTTCAAGATAATATCCTTTCTTTTAACGAACCGCCGATTGCTTTAGGAAATATTCCTGTTGGCAAACACGTCGTTCAAAAAGAATATTCGACCGTTCAATTCAACGATATTATTACGAATTTAGGTTTGTTTGATAATGAAGAAAATTTAACGGTGAATACTTATTTCATCGTCAATCCGTCAAATCAAGATGGAGCGCTGCCAGCAACGCTTTTGAATGATACCGCAAAAACGCAAACTATTTTTGATAATTATTTTGCTTACGATGACGGAAGTGCAGAGTTAGCAATCGTTGGCGGACGTTTGGGTGATGAAGTTGCCGTGAAATTCCGCGCAAACGTTCCTGATACGCTTCGAGCCATTCAACTATTTATTCCGCGCATCGCAGGTGATATTACCGGACAGCAACGATTTAATTTAAAGGTTTGGATTGCAGATTTAAACACAACTCCAGCTTTTGAAATTAGTTTTGCCAAACCAGTTTATGTTGATTCTTTGAACGGTTGGACGATTTATTCTTTGGATACAACGCCTGTTTATTTGCCGATTGGCGATTTTTACATCGGTTGGCAACAAGCGACCGACCCGTCAAGTCCGAATAAGTCGATTCCGGTAGGTTACGACAGAAATAACAATGATAAAGTGATTAATAATTATATGAATATTGGCAACGGTTGGCAAATCTTAAACTCTGGTACAGCGTCTATTCAAGATGGTGCGATTATGATTCGGGCGATTGTTGGCGACTTTACGCCTTTCACGACGGATACAGAACAGCCGAAAAGCAAACCTATTTCCGCAACGATTTATCCAAATCCGACCAATAATTATTTATTCGTCCAATTAGATGATGATTATTCAAATTATCAATATCGCATCGTAAACGTTGCAGGGCAAATACTTCAACAAGGTACGTTGCAACAAGAGCTAAACGTAAGTGATTTAAGTCACGGAGTTTATTTCCTAAATATTCGCCATCAAACTGAAAATATAAATTTGAATCATAAATTTGTGAAAAATTAACAAAAGGGGTCGAACGCTTTTGAAGCGTCCGACCCCTACAAATAAAAAAAAATGAAAGCAGTAACGGTACAAGAGTTAAAAAAAATGCAGGATGAAGGTGTTGATTTTCAATTCATCGACGTTCGTGAAGTACATGAATTTGAGGAAGATAATTTAGGTGCAGTATTGATTCCTTTAGGAACAGTTCCTGAAAATATCGACCAATTTTCAAAGGATAAACAAATCATTATTCACTGCCGCAGCGGTGCAAGAAGCGGTCAAGCGTGTATGTTTTTAGCACAAAATTTCGGTTACGAAAATGTGTATAACATGACAGGCGGAATCATAGCTTATCGTGCGGAAATAGGATAATTTTTTTTTATAGTTTAAGTAGTCCGAGTAGTTTTTTAGTTTAAGTAATTTTTTAGTTTAAGTAGTTTTTTAGTTTAAGTAGTTCTAATGTGCAATAATCGGCGGAACTACTAAAACTGAAACACATCATAACGATAATTACTTAAACTACTAAAAATCAAGAAAAAAATGATTGTAATAACAGGTGCGGCGGGATTTATCGGGAGTGTGGTGGCGAGTGCGTTGAATAAAAGTGGTTTGAAAAATTTAGTTTTGGTCGATGATTTCAGTCGAGCCGACAAAAACCTGAATTTTGAACATATTACTTATGAAAGTAAAATTCATCGAGACGATTTTATTTCGTTTTTGAATAAAAACCCGACCAAAGTTGAGTTTATTTTTCATTTGGGAGCAAGGACGGATACGACCGAAACAAACGTGGAACTTTTTAATCAGTTGAATTTAGATTATACCAAAGCAATTTGGACGGCTTGCGCCGAATTTGAAATTCCGTTGGTTTATGCTTCCAGTGCGGCAACTTACGGTTTGGGGGAATTGGGTTACAATGACGAACACGACCTTTGCGAAAAATTACAACCGTTAAATCCTTACGGAGATTCTAAAAATGACTTTGATATTTGGGCATTAAAACAGGAAAAAAAACCACCGTTTTGGTATGGTTTGAAATTTTTTAATGTTTACGGGCCTAATGAATTTCATAAATCACGGATGGCTTCGGTTATTTTTCATTCGCATAAGCAAATTTTAGCAACGGGTGGTATGAAGTTATTTCGTTCGCATCGTATCGATTTTAAAGACGGCGAACAGATGCGAGATTTTATTTATGTCAAAGATGTGGCAGATGTTTGTTTGTTTTTGATGCAAAATCGTCCTCAAAACGGCATTTATAATTTAGGTACAGGAACGGCTCGAACGTTCTACGATTTAGCCGCCAATACTTTTATGGCAATGGGTCTAACGCCCAATATTTCCTTCATGGATACGCCGGCAGATTTGCGAGATAAATACCAGTATTTCACGGAAGCGAATATGGATAAATTGCGACAAGCAGGTTATACCAAACCTTTTCATACATTAGAAGCGGGCATTACCGATTATGTGCAGCAATATTTGATGGAAGAAAATTATTATTAAAATAATTTTCTATTCCTACCCTCACTTGAAATCGGCTGTTTTCGATTCAAAATAATTCGTGATATATTCCGCTCTAAATAACCGTTTTTTATCCTAATTTACAAGATAAATCGTGTGGGTATTCGACGGGCGGTTTGAAATCGCCTGTCGTCAACTTAGGGAAGTCACCCTTGCGATTAAACCCTATCTCGGTCTTTCCCTTAAAAGGGAAAGATGCCAGACGATATTACTCAGCTTGGTTCGGCTGAGTGTTGTTCCCTTCTACTGAAAAAGTCTATCCCGAAACCTCCGGAAGTTAGGGATGAGGTAAAAATCACTTAAGTTGACAACATTCGACTTGAAGTCGCCTGCTCACTAACTCGCACTTTTCAATACTTTCAAAAGGTTATTTATACATAAATTTATAAGGTTTGCAGAGATTGTCAAAAAGTCAAAACTGATTAATATCTGCGTCCCGAATATTCCATTGCTTCGCCTTTGCCAAAACCATAGCTGAAACCAAGCGTAATAAAACGTCCTCGATAATCTTTGCTGTATAAATAAAAATCCGTTTGACTGGTTTCATTTTCCTGAATACGAGAAGCAAAAATATCTCTAATACTGAAATTCACAACGGCTTTGCCTTTAAGAATCTTCTTACGCAAACCTAAATCTGCAAACAACATATCCGAAATTTCACCTTGAACTGTTCGGAATTTTGATTCATAACGTCCTGTGATTTCAAAATCAATATCTGCTGGCAAATTGAATTTACTCGTCCATTTAGTTGACCATTGACTGGCTGAAAAATCAAACATTACGCTTTCTAATTCGCCTTGACGATTGAAATAATTATAATTAAAATCACCGTTTAAAGTAAACCATTTTTTCGGGCTGTATTTGGTATTAAACTCAATTCCTGTAGAGCGTTTTGTACCAATATTATACGGTTTAAAAATATTGACATTATCTTCAAAAGTAGAAATACGGTCAATTACGTCCGTTGTGTAACGATGAAAAACGCTGAAATTCATCGAAATTTTATCCAAAATATAAATACTCGATACTTCGTAAGAATCCGTAAACTCTGGAAGTAAATCAGGATTTCCAGTTCGGAAACTAAAGTTGTTCCGAATATTAAAAAATGGATTCAAATCCCATAAACGAGGGCGATAAATTCGGCGAGAATAACCCGCTTGTAATGAAAACCTATCCGTTACTTTATACGAAATATGTGCGGTAGGGAAAAAATTCGTAAAGTTCAGATTATTTGATTCGTTGGTGGTAATCAAAACCGTTTGCAAATCAGTATTTTCTACACGCAAACCGACTTTCACTCCAAAACTATTGTGTTCGTAAGCACCAGTTCCGTAAACGCCCAATACTTTTTGGTTATAATTAAAAATATTCGTCAAATCTGAATTATCCACCCATTCGCCATTGATTAAATCCGTCACTGCAAAATCATTACTTACATCTTGTAAGACGTATTGTGCACCAGTTTCAACCGTTATTTTTTTAGAAAAAGGCTTGGTATAATCTAAGTTAAACGTGTATTTTGCCTCCTTAAAATTCGTCCGAGTTTCTTGACTACTGGTTCTATTTATTCCCGAAAGGGTCGCATTTTCGAAAGTCGAAGATTGGTCTTTTCCAAAAAAATTACCCAATGCACTGAACATCAAAACGTGGTCTTTATCGTCTTTAAAATCACTCACATATTGTAATTCATACTGAAATTTTGGATTTAAAGCCGAGGTCACTTCCGTTCGATACCATTCCGAAGTAATGTCGCCGTTTTCGTCTTCAAAACTAAAATCATAACGGGAAGGCTGTTCTTCAACTTCATACGCAACATTTGCCGAAAGCGTTAATACGTTTTGAGGATTGATATAATAATCCGTTCCTAAAACAAAATTGTAAAATTGCTCATTGCGGTACTCTTTTCCGCTGCTGTAAATTGTGGTATTATTGACTAAATCACGGTTGATATCTTCGCCAATTCTTGGTAATTCTCGATAACCTGCACCTAATTGTGTAAATAAATTAAACTTTTCCGTCCGACGATTTAGGCTTGCGCCAACGCTATGATTTTGTGGTAAACCAGTATTTAAGGAGATAGAACCGTTGATACCTCTACGTTCTTCTTTTTTTAAGATGATATTAATAATACCCGAAGTTCCTTCTGCATCGTATTTCGCTGATGGATTTGTGATGACTTCTACACTTTCAATCATATCCGCCGTAATCGTTCCCAAACCCTTACCTTGCTCGCTTGCAAGTACCGATGGTTTGCCATTTATCAAAATCTGAACACCCGAACTCCCTCGCAAACTAATCGCTCCTTCAATGCTCACGTTCACCGAAGGCACATTATTTAGCACCTCGTAAGCACTCGCCCCAGTTGAGCTCAAATCTTTTCCGACATTAAAAACCCGTTTATCTAACTTAAATTCAGTCGTTGATTTTTCTGCGACAACTTCGATTTCCGCCAACACTTTGCTATCTTCCGCAAGAGCAATCGTCCCCAAATCAACTTGATTATTAATGATTTCAAAGTCATTAATTACCTTTTTTTCAAAACCAATAAAAGTAACTTCAACATAAAATTCTCGTTCTTTAGATTGTAATAAAAAATTACCGTCCAAATCAGTCGTTTCGCCAGTAATTACGGCTTGAGTTATTGTATTCGCAATCATTACCGTGGCAAACTCAATCGGTTGCTGATTATTTTTTTCAACTACTTTTCCAATAATAGTTACGCTGTTTTGAGCAAAAATGGTATTAGAAACGCTCAATAAAAACATTAATAAAATTAATAATAAGTGATTTTTATTCATCATTTTTCAGTTTTAGTTTTTTCAATAAGACAAAGAAAAGATGGTTTTCGTAAAATTAAAAATGGATTCTTTGAACGACCGATTTGCATGGGCAAACAGCAAAATTAGTACAAGTAATTTTGGCTCTTATACCGACTTCTACGAAACTCACCGAAAAATCGTAATTTTCACACGTTATCTGACGACTAAAGTTGTCGGTACGGAAGCACACAAACGTAATCGAAAATTATAAACTACTTTTTATACATTTTAAAAGACGCCCAATAATTCAATATTTTGTCCGTATTTTTACCAAAATTTCAACTCAAGAATGGCTCAAAAATAACTGCGAGTCAAAGGGTAAAATCCAAACATACAATCACGTATAAGACATTCTACTATAAATATTTAACAAAAGAAATGATGAAATATCTATTAATTATTTTCATAATATCAGCATTTTCAAACATTAGTAACGGACAAGCTTATTATCAAAAAATATTTGGTGATTCTTTAAATTCCGAAAAAGGTCAATTGGTGCATCAAACTCCCGATGGTACGATTTATTTTATTGGTTCTGCTTTTGGAAACACCACGAATCGGTTTGACGTGACCTTGCATAAAATGAAGCCTGACGGTGAAATTATTTGGAAACAAACTTTCGTCAACCCTGGTAATGATTACGTATTTGATATGGTGTATAAAAACGGGATTTTTGTATTAGTTGGAGGAAATCAAACACCGAATACCTCAAATGTCGATGCCTCATTGATGACCGTTGATACTTCGGGACAGTTTCTAAATTACCAAACTTTTGGAGCAGCTAACAAAAATGAATTTTTTCATTCCATCGCAAAAACGAGTGATAACGGCTATATTTTGGGTGGCTTCGCAACGGGAAATTTTGGAACGGGAAATGATTTTTATTTAGTCAAAATAGATAATTTATTTATTGAAGAATGGCAACAAATTCGAGGTTCTTATATCAATGAAGTTGGTTCAAAAGCACTGGAAATGGCAGACGGTAATTTTATTATCGTTGGTGATCAATTGCAGCAAACTGGTAATTACAACGTTTATTGTCAGTTTTTTGCACCTGACGGCACTTATCTCAAAGATTTGCTGGTACAGTCGCCTTACAATGGCGGTTGCAAAACGGCAATTTTGGACGCTGCTAATAATATCGTGATTGCGGGAGAAATGTCAACCGCTACGAGTTTTGAATTTGATGTTTATCTCGTCAAATTAAACCCAAATGGTGATTTAATTTGGACAAATTATCTGACGGATGAACCCGACGGAGGCGCTGCTTTTTCGATGATTCAGTCCGATGCGAATAATTATATTTTTGCTGGTTATGGTCGAAATCCACTAACGAATAATCAAGATGTGATTATTATTTCGGCAGATACCGCAGGAAATGTTATGGAAAGAAAATATTTTGGCGGCTCGACTGCGGAAATTGGTTATGGCATTTTTCCATCTGTTTATGGTGGTTTTTTAATTTCTGGATATACAAGTGTAGCACTTGACAACCAATATTTTTTGGTTTATGACGAGCTTCAATTAGCTGTTGCAACGGTTGAAAAGTCAATGATTGAAAATAAAATTTCAATTTTTCCGAACCCTCTGACGCAGCAAGTGTTCCGTTTTAATATCGCAATTGAAAAGGTAAAAATTGGTATTTATAATACCAATGGGCAACTGCTCGAACAGCGTTATTTTGACCAATCAATTGACGAATATCAACTACAAAGTAATTTACCAACAGGTAATTATTTTGTTAATTTACAATTTGAAAAGTATTCAAAAACAATTTCAATTATTATTAAATAGTATGAGATTTATTAACATTTAATAAATCTTTCAAATTTCAAAAAAATGGCAACTTTAAAATTTAAAACAACGATAAACTGTGGTAATTGTATCCGAACGGTCACTCCGTTTTTGAATGAAGTAGAAGGTATCAAATCTTGGAATGTAGATACGGAAAATCCCGATAAGATTCTTACGGTAGAAACGGATTTAGATGCGGAATTAATTGTGGAAACGGTGGAGGATGTTGGGTTTGATGCGGTTTTAATATGACATCAATCTCCGATAGATAATAAAAAAACGTCATTTTGAAATACATTCAAAATGACGTTTTTGATTAATACTTTAGCCTTTTGGCTACAAACTTTTGGGTCTTTGACAATTTCTGCAAATCTTATAAATTTATGTATAAATAGCACTTTGGAAGTACTGAAAATAGCGAGTTAGTGAGCAGGTGACTTAAAGTCACCTGCTTACTTTTGCAGAAATTGTCAGAGAACCAAACTTTTTACTCTTCTTCTTTCCGTCCAAAAAGTGCGTCTTTATCCGTTTTAATTACTTTTTCGCCTTGTTCTAATTTGCGCGTAATCGCATCATACGGCTCAACGACAACCTCTTCATCTCCTTTCAAACCAGAAAGAATTTCGATATATTTATCGTCTTGAATACCCGTTTTCACTTTAATCATATTAACGGTATCCCCTTCGCAATAAACAAAAACGACTTCAATTTTATCATCATTACCTTTGTCCGTATCATCGTCACGAGTTGTTACCGCTTGAATTGACAGCGTCAGAATTTTCTTTTTTGTATCCGTTTTAATATCCACCGATGCGGACATACCAGGACGGAAAGGAAAACGAACTTTGTTTTTAATTCCTCTGTACGAACTTGGATCAATCCGCACCGTAACTGTGAAATTCGTCACTTGATCAGTCGAAGTTGCACTCATGACCGATTGAGAAGAATTCGCAATTTCCGTTACTTTTCCTTTAAAAAGTTTACCCAAATACGCATCGACTTCAATATCCACTTCATCGCCAATACTGACTCGCAATACGTCATTTTCACTCACATCGACTTGGACTTCCATCGTATTCATATTGGCAATACGCAAAATTTCCGTTCCCGTCATTTGCAATGTTCCCACGACACGCTCGCCCTTTTCAACATTTAATAAAGAAATAATACCGCTTGCAGGTGCATAAATACTCGTTCTTGCCAAATTTTCAAGCGCTTCTTTCACCGATGCTTGAGCAGAAGCGGTATTGAATTCAGCGGCTTTCACGCTTTCTTTTGCCGCTTGAATATTCGCCTCAGCGGATTTTACATTGGCATCAGCCGTTCTGACTTGCATTTCGGTTGTTTCAAAATCTGCCATCGAAACAATACCGTCTTTTTGTAATTGAATATTCCGTTTGTGGGCATTTTGAGCATTTTCCAATTGCGCTTTTACTTGTGCCAAATTCGCTACCAACTGAGCAACCTGCGAACGAGAATTCGCAATTTGAGCCTTTGACGAACTTGAATTTGCGATCAAACGCTCCAAAGATGCTTGATACGTTTCGGGATCAATGCGTAATAACAACTGCCCTTTCGTAACAGAATCGCCCTCTTGCACCATCAATTCCACGATTTCACCCGAAACATCGGAACTGATTTTGACCTCGAACTCTGGGTAAATTTTCCCACTTGCCGAAACCATTTCTGTGATTGTTCGCTTTTCCACCAATTCGACAGCGACTTTCGTTCCGCTATCTTTTCTGCCCCCAAATATTGCCGCTGCCGCAACCAAAATCGCCACAACGCCCAATAATATCCAAATTAATTTATTTCGTTTCATTTTGTTATAATGTGTTGATGTGCTGACGCGCTGATGTGCTGACGTGCTGATGTTTCGTTCTAATAACAATTATCGAATACTCGAAACCTCAACACCTCAACACTTTAACACCTCAACGCAAATAGTTACTTCAACGTAATTTTTTTACCTTGATAAAAGTCTAATATTTTCAATTTAAAAATGTAATCGTATTTTGCTATTAATAAATTAAATTCGGCTTGAGCCAAATTATTACGAGAGGTATTAAAATCTAAAAGCGTTGATGCTCCTAACTCGTAGCGTTTTTTAGTATTATTAAAAGCCATTTGCGAAGCGTTCAAGGTTCGCTGAGCCGCTTGATATTGTTTGGCTGCTGCTCTTGCGTCTGCAAGCGCCCGCTGAACGTCTGCTTCCAACGCTTGACGAACCCGACGATTGGAGAGTTGTTGTGTTAGTTGTGATAATTTTGCTAATTCTACTGCCGTTTTGGTTACTTCTCTATCGTAAATCGGAACGCTCAAACTTAGGCTGATTGAACCATTAAAATTCTCATTCATTTGACCAAAATAACCAGTTCCCGTAAAAAGCTGTGTTATGCTTGAAAAGTTTGTTCCAGTATTAGCGAATACATTTGCAGAAGGACGTTTTCCAGCTTTTGCGATTTCAATATCATAATCTGACGTTTGCAAACGCAATTCTCCTGCTCGAATGCTCGGCTGATTTTCAATCGCTCTTTTCACAATGGATTCGTAAGGTTGCAAATCAAAAGTTTCCGGCTGTGGAATCGAAATATTCGGTTCTTCGATTTCAAAATCCTGCTCCATTGGAATTTGTAATAAAAGTTTCAAATTCAAATAAGCCTGTTGCAATGAGTTTTCGGCACTCACCAGAGATTGTTCATCTCTTGCGAATTGTGCTTCTACTTCATATTTATCGCCTTCCGGCAATGAACCCACACGAATTAATTTATTGATTCGGTCTAATTGTTGGTCAGATTGCTCAACCGTTACTTGTGCATTTTTTTCTTGCTCAATTGCCAACAAAACACTCAGATACGCCGAAGCCACATCTAAAGCAATCGTTCGTTTTGCCTGTTCTAAATCTGCTTCACTAATCTGTTTTTCAACCTGACTTTTCGAAATAGAATTTTTGATTCGTCCACCATTATAAAGTGTCATATTTGAACTTAAACCGTAATTATTAGCAAATAAATTTACAGTTACAAATTCATTCGTCGTTGGATTAATCGACCGTCCTAAATTATAGGTTGCACCTGCACTTGCGTTCAGGCTCGGATAGCGACTCAATTGATTAGAACGCACATCAATCGTTGCCCTTTGCACGCCGATTTGTGATTCTTTAATGGTCAAACTATTTTTTTCTGCTTGACCAATACATTTTTCTAAGGACCAAGAGTTATCATCTTGCCCAACAACCAGTAAAGGTGTAATTATTAATAAAAAAAGTGCAATATGTTTTATCATAATGATTTGATTTTTCAATTCCTGTTAGTCATTAGTTCAGCAAATAGTGAATGACTATCCTCTCACATAAATCTCCCTTAAGGGTTTGGCGCAATAGTACCGAACAAAATACAGACCGACTAAATTATTCTATCAATGAAAAAGAAATGAAGATGAAAAACTTTAGCAATGTGGAATGTGGCATTAAGGATTGAGAATATTCCTCGTTTTCATCAAAAAGGAAATTGCATATTTTAATTTAGAATGGTTAAAAATTCGTCACTCGTCATTCATCGTTCTCCAGTTATAATTTAACGATTCGACGATTAGATAACTTCTCTATGTCGAAATGTAAGTGCAAAATCGAAAAGTTCACTAAAAACTGTATATTTGCGAACGTTTTTCTACGGGGAACACTAATCATGGTCTTTCTACAATGATACACATATAAGGTTCATTTCAAATTGAGCTTATTTTTTTGTTGTAAATCAGCTTATTATAAAGTAAAACTGGTTTAAAACGTTGTTTCTTAGAATAACCAAATTCAATAAAATTTTAGAATAAAAAAAGATGCAAGGGAAAAGTTTAGTTAGGTTCTTCCTAATTTTGATGTTGATTATCGCTGTTTGGCAATTGTTTTTGAACTTTCGCACAAATGGTGTTGAGAAAAATGCAGTGAGATACGGTGCAAACTCCGTAACCAACATGGCCGATGGAGTGTTGAAAAATTTTACAGCAAAACAGTTAGAGCAAACTTACTTGGATTCAGTTTCAGGTGAGACCGTATTAAATCTTGGCTTGATTAAGTACTCTTATAATGACCTTAAAAAACAACAACTTCAATTAGGTTTGGATTTGAAAGGGGGTATGAGTGTGGTTATGCAAGTAGATTTGAAAGACTTAATCATCGTTTTAGCTGACGGGAATGAGAAAGATGAAGATTTTCAACAAGCGTTGACATTAGCGTCAAAAAATCAGCAGAGTTCTTCTACTGATTATGTAACGCTTTTTGCTCAAGCTTTTGAGGAAGTCGCTCCAGGTAGAAAATTGTCAGAATTCTTTTACACGAATTCTCTGATGAAAGATGATGCGGAAGGTAATGGTATTAGTCTAAACTCTTCTAACGCGGAAGTTGCAGCTGCAATTCGTAAAAAAGCAAACGAAACAGTAGGTTCTACCTTCGATCGTTTGAAACAACGTATTGATAAATTCGGCGTAACGCAACCAAACGTTTCTTTGGATGAAAATACAGATAGAATTATCGTAGAGTTACCGGGAGTTCAAAATGCCGAGCGTGCAAGAAATTTCTTACAAGCAAGTGCCGTTTTGGAATTTTGGGATATTTACGAGGCTCAAGATATGGCTGCAGGTTTTCAGCGTGCAAACGAATATTTCAAAAGTAATCCTATTGATGGAAAAGCAGATGAAGTAGAATTATCCGAGCCAATAGATACTACTGGCGGTGTTGATTCCTCCGCAACCGCAGCAGTTGAAGCAGTTGAAGATTCTGCTAAAGTAGATGATTTAACAACTGGCCCTTTATTCGAAGCTTTGGATGTAAACTTTGGTCAATATGATAATCCTTATATGGGATTAGCGAATAAGAACGATATGAAAACGGTTGATGCTTTCTTGAAAGAAGCACAAGCGAGAAACTTCTTTCCGAAAGATGTTAAGTTTTTATGGTCTCAAAAGCCTTTCAAGGATCGCACAACAAATGAACTTACAAAGGATTACGTACTTTACGCAATCAAAACGAATAATAAACCTGCTCCTTTAGAAGGTGATCAAGTGGCTTCTGCAAGTCCACAATTGGATCAACAATCGAGCGAAGTTGCGGTTTCATTGACTTTGAAACGTGACGGTGCAAGAGCTTGGGGACAAATGACAGAAAAGGCTTTTCCAACTCGTAAGGCAATTGCGATTGCATTGGATAACGAAGTTGTTTCTGCTCCTCACGTACAAGCAGTAATGAAAGATGGTCGCTCACAAATCACTGGTAACTTCTCTGCGACAGAAGCACAGGATTTTGCGAATATTCTTCAAGTTGGTAAATTACCAGCTAAGACAGAAATTATTGAAGAAAATGTAGTCGGGCCGTCATTGGGTCAGGATAATATCAACCGTAGTGTTATTTCATTAGCAATCGGTTTAGGTTTAGTCTTGGTCTTTATGATTTTATATTATAGTAGTGCCGGTCTTGTTTCTATCGTTGCATTAATAGCCAACTTAATATTCATCTATGTTGCCTTATCCTCATTAGGAACGGTCGTAACTCTACCTGGTATTGCGGGTATTGTACTGACCATCGGTATGGCGGTAGATGCGAATGTTATCATCTTTGAGCGTATCCGAGAAGAGCTTCGAGATGGAAAAGCAATGCTTCTCGCTATAAAAGATGGTTTTGCCAATTCTTATTCTGCGATTATCGATGCAAATGTTACGACGCTTTTAACGGCGTTCATTCTGTTCTATTTCGGCTTAGGCCCAATTAAAGGTTTCGCAGCTGTTTTGATGGTTGGTGTTTTGACCTCATTATTCACAGCCGTTTTAGTTGGTCGTTTAATTATTGATTGGTGGACAGAGAAAAAAGGTAATAGTTTGTCATTTAATACTGGTATTTCTAAAGCTGCTTTCTCGAAAACGAAGATTGATTTCATTGGCAAACGTAAGATTGCTTATGTCATTTCAGGTTCACTTATCGTTTTGGGTCTTATCTCAATGTTCACAAAAGGATTTGAGTTAGGTGTAGATTTCAAGGGAGGTCGTTCTTATGCGATTAACTTTGAAGAACCTGTCGATAGAATGACATTGAGAGAAGTAATGACGAAACAATTTGGTGAAGCACCTTCTGTAAAAACTTTCGGTGATGCCAATACTTTTGAAATTACAACAACGTACTTGATTAAGAGTACAGACGAAGATGCAGACGAGCAAGTTTTAGCAAAATTATACGAAGGAGTTAAAGAACTTACAGGGAAAGATGAAGGTCTTCCTGCTTTTGCAAGAACGGATACTAATGGAAAAGTTGCGAAAACATATATCACTCGCTCTATCAAAGTCGGGCCAACCATCGCCGATGATATTACGAAATCATCATTCGAAGCAGGTCTTTTTGCTTTGTTGGTCATCTTCTTATATATCTTCATTCGATTCAATAAATGGCAATATTCAGCAGGTGCGGTCGCAGCATTATTCCATGATGTGCTAATCGTATTGAGTATTTTCTCAATTTTCCACGGAATTTTACCTTTCTCCTTAGAGATTGACCAGGCATTCATCGCAGCCTTACTGACGGTGATTGGTTATTCGATAAATGATACGGTAATTGTATTTGACCGTGTTCGGGAATATGCAAACTCTTACGCTGCGGATTCTAAGAAAGATTTAATCAATGTTGCGGTGAACAATACGTTAAGTCGTACAGTCATCACTTCATTGACAACGTTATTCGTAGTCTTGATTTTATTCTTATTCGGTGGTAGTTCAATCACTGGTTTCTCATTCGCATTAGTTGTGGGTGTGATTGTCGGTACGTATTCGTCTGTTTTCGTTGCAACACCAATTATGCACGATTTAACAGATAGCTTACAGCCTAAAACTGTTGAGAAAAAGAAAGGTAAATATGCTGCTATTCCTAAGGAAGAAGCTTAATATAATTTTTTAGTTGGAGTCGTTTGAATAGTACTTACGATTACAAAATCTAAAAAAAATCACCTATCAAAAGTGTCACTTCGTTTTCGAGGTGACACTTTTTTTTGTTTTAATTTCAAATGAAAACTCAAAAGATAAGTTTATCAATTTTTATTATCCCCATTAAAACGAGATAATCTTTCTAATATCCCTCAAATATTCAAAATAACCATTTCATGCTTTCCGCAATTAAAGGAATACTCAAAAGAAACATTTTAATGCTTTTCGCAACTGTGGGAATGCTCAAAAAAAACAATGGTTCTTTGATAAATCCTATACTGATACCGATATATCGGTGCAAACTCTCAAATAATATTTTTTTGCATTCTTTGATAATTTCTGCAAAAATACACAGATAACTTAAAGTTGAATGTCGTCAATTTAAGGAAAAGAACGAAGTTTTAGCAACTCACCTGATGACTTTGAGTCGTGAGTACATTCGAGCTTTTTTAAAAAGAATCAAAAAGCTTAAATTGACAGACGATTATAATTCTCCTATCATAAGAATCTTAGTCGAGCGATGACCAAAAAATCACCATTCGACAACTACAATTAGATTACTTTTGGGCGAAAACCCGCAACTCGAAACCCACAACCCGTAACTCTTTCCTATCTTTGCTTTGATTTTTAAATTGAGGTTGAATTGTAAGTTACGAGTTGTGCGTTTGATACTTTTCAATGTGATGCTAATATGTTGGATTTTTTTTTCGTATTAATAGGTTACGTTTGGACAAAAAAACTCGTGACCCGTAACTCGCAGGACTCACAAATTTATAAAAAATGGAAATAGTAGTTTTCGAGCCTATCTCGACTGGTAATAGTGACTTGTTTGGAATAATTATTTTTGGTGCAATAATGTGTCTGGCGTTGGGGCTTTGGGGATTAAAGGAAAATAAGCAAACCCTTTGGATGTTAAGTTTTTTTGGTGTCGTTATCTTGGGTGGTAATGCGGGGTTTACAAAATTTTCACAAAGTTATATTGTACCCATTACAATTTATGAAAATAAAGTAGATACGCCAATCGGTCTGATTGATTTCGATGATTTAATCTCGGCAAAAATTATAACCGATGGTATGGGTGTGAAGAAAACTTTGGCAAATAACACACCGCCTGAAAAAGTATTGATTTTGGAAAATAGAAACAAAAAAAGTGTTTTGTTGGCGGAGAGCCAATATCCGATTATTCAGATTAAAGAGGCATTGGATAAGCAAATGAGTATTTATAATGAACGATAAGGCTATACGGCTGACAATGAGCAGTTTCGTAATAATTTGAAATTCAATTGTTTATAAATACCAACAATTCCCTGTATAAAATCTATTGCACCGTCACTTTAGTGCGATGATAAAAATAGTCACAATGAATCGGGCTTTCGCCCATTTTATTTATAATCTAAATTATCACCGAGCTAAAATAGCGATGCAATAGAAAAACTATACGGAAAATTGTCGTATTAGTAGTACCCAACCCGATAAGTCGGCGGTAAAGATTTGAATTATGACAAAAAAAATCACAAAACGTGAGGATGTTTTGTGATTTCTAATTTTACTTCTAAGGTAATTCTTTGAATTTTAGTAAGCCTTAATTACAGTATGTGCTTTTCTTGAATAATATGCTTGTAAGCGGTTCTTCCTGCGAAAATCACACCTAAAATCAAGGTGTAAGTCAATGTTGCTGTCATGTTTGACAAATTTTAAGGTTCGATAAATATAATAATCTACTCCCACAAAGATAACAAAGAAAGGCTGCAAAAAGAACTAATTTGAAACAATTTCTACTGTTTTCACGTTACGGGCTGCTTGCCAAAATTTGATTGACCTACTATAACGGTAAGGCTTAATTTTATGCTGCCTTCTACCCTGTTTTCTTTTCAAAAGTCATTTTCTACTCGTCATTTATCATTCATTATTTGCCATTTGTTTACGCAAAAAGTTTTATAAGTTTTAGCAATTTAGTGACGAAATTGTTGAAATCCATTGAAAATTCCTATTTTTGATGTTTAGGAAAACGAACGCCTTACTATTTATATATAGGTATTTACAATAAAGGATTGATAATCAATAATGGCAAAAAAGAAAACTTTAAAACACGAGGCAAACGCTGCAAAGACAGATGAGCGATATTCCAAACTTTTTGGACTATTGATGATGATGATGGCATTATATCTTTTTGTTGCTTTCATTTCTTATTTATTCACTTGGAAAACGGATCAAGATGTAGTGATGGGCAAATCTTGGCTCTTTTTATTTGAGACAGGAATAAGGGTTGATAATATGCTTGGGCGTTTGGGAGCTGTGGTTTCACACCTATTCTTCTATAATCTTTTTGGTATTTCTTCCTTTATTTTTGTGTATTTGTCTGCTTATTTTGGCTTTCAATTAATGACAGGTCGTTCAAGAGATGGTTTTCTCAAAATATCTGCTTATTTGATTTTAATTGTATTGTGGTCAGCTGTTTTTATTGAGTTTTTATTTGGTCAAGGCAGTTTTCCAGTTGGTGGCTCATTTGGAAAAGCGGTTGAAGTATGGTTACAAAACTTATTAGGTGTCGTCGGCTTATTTATTCTATTTCTTTTTTCAATTGTAGGGTCATTTATATGGTTTAGATATGATCAAATTAGTTTTTCAAGTCCTTCCGAATTCTGGTTTGAGCTTTTGATTCGATTGGAAACCGTACTACCCGAACCATTAAAAAAATACGCTAAAGTGTCGGATAGAGCAAGGGTTTATGAGATTCAAAAAAGAAAATCAACGGCATTAAAAAGCGCAGAAAGTGCGGAAGAAGAATCTGCTCAAAAAGCAAAAGCCCGAGTCGAAGCAAAGGCAAAACGGTTGGAATTAGAGAATCAAGAACCAATTAAACAAGGCAAACAATTAGAGTTAGAATTAAGTAAAGATAGTATTCAATTAAAACCAAACGAAAGTATCAAAGCAGGTGAAGATGATACTTTAGAAATTGTAGAAAAAGAAGAAAGAACAGGACACGAACCTCAAATTTCTATTACCGAAGAGAATCAAACACACGTCGAACCTTACGATCCTACGTTAGAATTATCGTCTTATGAAAGACCGTTGATTGAGTATTTGGAAAGCTATGACGAGCATAAAGGGGAGATTGATAGGGAGGAATTAGAGGCGAATAAGGATCAAATTATTGAAACGCTTTTAAATTATAAAATTGAAATTACTAAAATAAAAGCAACGATTGGCCCGACAGTTACGCTTTACGAAATCGTTCCTGCTCCTGGCGTGCGGATTTCTAAAATTAAGAATTTAGAAGACGATATTGCGTTAAGTTTGGCAGCTTTAGGGATTCGAATTATCGCTCCGATTCCAGGCAAAGGTACGATTGGTATCGAAGTGCCGAATCGTAAAAAACAAATGGTGGCGTTGCGTGATGTTTTGACCGTTCCGAAATTTACAGAAGCAAAAATGGATTTGCCGATTGCTTTAGGTAAGACAATTGCGAATGAAGTTTTTGTTGCAGATTTAGCAAAAATGCCGCATTTATTGATTGCAGGTGCAACTGGTCAAGGTAAATCGGTCGGTATTAATGTCGTCTTGATGTCATTGTTATACAAAAAACATCCTTCGCAAGTTAAGCTGGTTTTGATTGATCCAAAAAAGGTGGAATTATCGCCTTATAGCAAAATCGAAAATCACTTTTTGGGCTATTTACCAGGTTCACCAGAGCCGATTGTTACGGAAACAGAACGGGTGGTCGGTACCTTAAATTCACTTTGTATTGAAATGGAACAGCGATACGATTTGATGAAAAAAGCACAATGCCGAAACATTAAAGAATACAATCAAAAATTTGTCAAACGCCGTTTGAATCCCGAAAAAGGGCATTCTTTTATGCCGTATATCGTATTGGTAATTGACGAATTTGCAGATTTAATTATGACGGCTGGGAAGGAAATCGAGTTGCCAATTGGTCGTTTGGCACAGTTGGCTCGTGCGGTCGGGATTCACTTGATTATCGCAACACAGCGACCTTCCGTAAATATTATTACCGGTGTAATTAAAGCGAATTTCCCTGCTCGGATTGCGTTTAAAGTGGCGTCTAAAATTGACTCTCGGACGATTTTAGATGGTAGCGGAGCAGAGCAATTAATTGGACAAGGAGATATGTTATTGTCCGTTGGCGGCAATGTTATTCGTTTGCAATGTGCTTTCGTAGATACGCCAGAAGTCGAAAAAGTAATCGACCATATTTCTAAACAGCAAGGTTATCCCGAGCCGTATTTTTTACCTGAATATGCTACAAATGAGGAAGAAATGGGTGCTACAGGTTTGAAATACGCTGACTTAGATGAGAATTTTGAAGATGCCGCAAGATTGCTTGTAGAGAATCAACATGGCTCAACGTCTATGTTACAAAGACGGCTGAAATTAGGCTACAACCGAGCTGGTAGAATCATGGATCAAATGGAGGCGGTCGGTATTGTTGGTGGAAATCAAGGTAGTAAACCTCGTGAGGTTTTGATTTATGATATTGTTGAATTAGAACGTTATTTGGAACAATTGAAGGCGATGTAATTCATAAGGGAATGGGAAATAAATAACCTGCCCGCTATGACGAAGTTATTTGTTTCCTATTCCCTAAGTACCTTAACAAAATATTCTAAAAACCATCATTATTTGTGTCAAGGTACTTTATGCTTCAGTTCTAATATTCAATACTCCTTTTTAGTCATTTCAAAAACTTAAAAATATCGTTCAATCGACTTTTAAACTTAGCAAAACACACTAATGATAATCTATTTATAAATGACCTTTTTTTATTAGAAATATTTACAATTCATTGCTTATTAAAAAGAAAAACACCATAATTATATTAATCAATTAACCATTATGATCAAATCAAAAAAGGATTAAGATACTACTAATACTTAGTTTTAGATTTTTTTTGTTAAAAAACATCATTCATTTAACCTAATATTCAGTATAATTCTTGTTGGTATAGATTTTGATGTATAGCGGATATATATAATGTGTTTCGATGGTCATTCAGAAAATAAATACATAATAGTTAATTATATATTATCATTTTTGATATTTCAATGAGAACAAGCACATTAGTGATCCTAAACGGTTTTAGTAATCAATACACAAAAAAAGTACCTTAAAACGTAAAAAAATGAAGGAATTAATGTTAATCTGTTTGCTCTCAACAATTAGTATTGGGTTATTTGCCCAAAAATCATTGGGACAAGCAAAATCAGGAAATGCGGAGAAATCCGACCCTCAATCCACTTCAATTCTTAATAAGGTAAATACTCAATATGCTTCTTATAAATCTATGCAGTTAGATTTAAAAGTGACGATTGAAGATGGAAATTTAAAAGAAGAGATTCCGGGTAAGGTTTCTGTTCAAGGAAATAAATTCAGAATTGACTCTAAAGACCAATTGATTATTTCTGATGGAAAAACAAACTGGGTTTATCTGAAAGAAGCGAAAGAACTTCAAATTAGTAATCCTGATCCTGACGACGTTGCAATGTTTTCATCACCTGATAAATTATTAAAATCGTATCAAAAAGATTTTATTTCAGCTTATGCAGGAACGGTAACTTATAAAGGAAAAACAGTTCACGCAATTGAATTCAAGCCGAAAGATGGTAATTCAGAATATTCTAAAATTAGAGTTTACATTGACAAAACGAGTTTTAATGTCTTACAAATTAGAATTTTTGATAAAAGTAACATTCGCTATTCTATCGAAATCGAAAAATTTGTAAAAAATCCTACTTTAAGTAGCACACATTTCAAATTCGATGAATCAACAGTTGCAAAAGAAAATATAATCCGATTAAACTAATCAAACATAATACTTAATAAAAAAAGGCTACTCAAAATTTTGAGTAGCCTTTTTTATTATAAGTCAAAACTCACACAAAATCTAAGATTTTGCCTTCATAACCTGTTTCGTAATTACCTTTTCTCCATCAAAAATATTCAAATAATACATTCCTATCGGTAAATTTCTGAAATCCAAAATCGCTTCTAATGTACCCGATGTAACTTCTTCGTAATCAACTTGACGACCCATTTCGTCTAACACAAAAATGGTACAACTTTCTGCAAAATCACCGAATTTCAACTTTACAAAATCCGTTGTTGGATTAGGGTATATTTCGAGATTCTGACTCCAATCCTTGGAAACTATTGCAAGAGCGTCTCTTTTAATAATTTCTTTTATCGCATAAAACTGCCAATCTTGGATTCTACTATGTCTGAAATTATTCAAATAATTTAACACCCCATAAATCGTATATTGATCTTCATTATTGGTATAAAAAATAGAACTACCGCTTTCGCCAGGTCTTGCTGCATTATAATTTGGAACGTGAAGCGTTGCGTCATTATCAGATTGATTTTGTTGGAAAGCCAACTGCCCAAAAGCATGGTATAAAGTATCGCCATTATAAATAATTTCATCATCAAAAAGCGATTCGCCAGGATAGCTTAACTTATGAAAATTATTATTTTCATAAAAAGAATTATTGTCATTATAACCCACACCTAACCAACCCGTCCTCTCCCCTATCGGCTCGTCCAGTTCCAAAATCATCATATCTTCTCCGTTTGCCGATTGCCAATTTTCAAAGAAATAGATACGTTGAACCTGAGCCGCAGGAATGTTCGTTTGATTTTGTCCATTATCAAAAGTCGGATAAGCGAAGATACTATCAAAAAGGACTTCATTCGGATTCGTCATATCAATAAAACAATGTGCTGCCGTCAAAACGTGCCGGCGACTAATCATCGTTGCGGAACAACTGTGAAAGGACTCGCCATTATCGTGAATAACTAATTTTATTGTCGTTCGAATAGGATAATCTGCTGATTTGAAATTATCTTGTACCTTTGCTTTTTGTGTAAAATTTGTCGATTCATAAAGGTTGGTTATCGGCTGATTTAAGGGTAAATTTGTCGTATTGACATTATAATTGCCTTCAAAAAAAGTGGTTTCGTCTGTGTTATTTGTTGACTTAAAATCAACTGGTTGCCAAATAGATTTTTTGTGCGTTCGTACATCATAGGTGATAAGATTTTTGGCTTGTGCCAATAAAGTGTTGGTATTACAAAACGCCAAAGAAATAAATAAAAATGGTAAAGGTTTAGAAAACATAATTCTTGAATTTTTATTTGTTAAATGTAAATTTCGATATCTCAATACACGTAAATATTTTCTTAAAAGTGGGGTTTGAATTTTTTGCCCGCAAATATCGAATAATTACGTCAGATATTTATCAAATGAAATGAATGTGTTATTATTGTCATTGAAGTTACGAATAAAGCTAAAAAGTCTATAATTGTCATTGTAATTTAGATTTTTGTTGTAATTTCAACTTTGATAAATAGAATAATTATTTTACTAAAAAAGCTAATACCAAACTTGTGAGTACCTATTCCAGAAACAGCAGACGAGATGCAAAATCTAATTTGGAGTTGTTGGAGCGAGACCTTTCGCTTAAACAATTGCAAATCAATCGCTTACTGGAGGTAACTCAAGCCATTAATAATAACCTTTCTTCCAGTGCTTTATTCAAAATTTATCGTTCTATCTTGGGTTGGGAGATGAAAATTGATAAAATGGCGCTTTTTATTCGGGATGAAGAGGAATGGATGTGTACGACGGGAATCGGTTTTGACGAAACGCAGCCGCTGGATTTCATTGGTTATGAACTGTTGCGGTATGATAGAATGACGAATTTGTTGGACAGTAAACATCCTGTCGTTAGTGAATTTGATATTATCATTCCTGTTTATCACAAAAAACAAGCAATCGCTTTTGCATTGATTAGAAATTTAGATTCGGATGAGGATATGTACGAAAAAATCCGATTCATTACCACCATCACCAATATCGTTGCGGTGGCAATTGAAAATAAACGATTGTTCAAAAAACAATTGGAGCAGCAAAGCATTAAAAAGGAAATGCAATTGGCGAAACAGATGCAAAACCTGTTGATTCCTTCCGAATTGCCGCATAATGAATTTTATGAATTAGATGGTATTTATATGCCACATTCCAGTGTTGGCGGCGATTATTTTGATTTTATCAAATTCAATGACGAGGAATTTGCATTTTGTATTGCCGATGTTTCGGGAAAAGGCGTGGCAGCCGCTTTATTGATGGCGAACTTTCAAGCGAATTTACAATCACTGATTGTTCAACGTTTGGAAGCCACAGATTTTTTGCAGCGTTTGAACGAAAGCGTTTTGAAAATTACGAAAGGCGATAAGTTTTTGACTTTCTTTTATGGTGAATACAACATCAAAACGAGGGAATTGTCTTACGTCAACGCAGGACATAATCCACCAGTTTTGATTACCAAAGGGAAATCAATTTTATTGGATAAAGGTTGTACAATTTTGGGAATTTTAGACAAGATTCCTTCGATAGAAGTTGGGCGTTTAACGCTTGAAGAAGAAGCACTTATCATTACTTACACAGACGGTTTGACGGATTTAAAAAATGAGAATGAGCAGTATTTTGATACTGACTTTTTATCCGAATTTGCGTTAGAGTTTAAAGATTCTTTAGCAGCCGAATTTAACAATCGTTTGTTGAATCATATCCGACAATTCAAAGGAAAAATGACTTTTCCCGACGATATTTCGGTTTTGACGTGTAAGATTTTTTAAAACAAAAATTTATTAGGTATAAAGGTATTTTGGTATAAAAGTATGAAGCCGAACGATACAAAATCGTTGTAACGGTCAAAATCTTAACACCTTAATATCTCAAAACCTTTTAGATTTTGGATAAGATTAACAAAAAATATCGGACACCACCGAGAATTTCCCCGAGGGCTCGGTGGTGTCCAAAATATTCCGTCCAAAGTCTAAAAAACCTTAACACCTATAAAGAAATGATTAAATTACTTTTTTGGGGCGTAATTGCCTTTGTTGCTTATTTATATTTTTCAAAAACAGGATTGGGACAGGGCGAATCTAAAAATGATGTTTTAGATGATGAAGATTATACAATTGTAAAAATTCCAAAGAAAAAGAAACCAAAATCTGATGACGATTTTTCAGATTATGATGAGGTTAAGTAGCTTTATAAATTAGAAATTTGTGATTAAAAGATAATAAAAAAGGATGAAATTGTTAAAAACGATTTCGTCCTTTTTTGTTTCCAAAAAAACTTACTTTTGCCCAATTATTTCACAAAATAACTATCTAAATGAGTAAGGTTCAATCTTATGTTTCAAGTTTGCGGTCGTTTAGAGTTTGGCATCGGTATTTGGGTATCGGATTATTAATTTTAGTATTAATAAGTAGTGTCACGGGCATTCTTTTGGCTTGGAAAAAGAACGTGGAAACCTTACAACCTTCGACTCAAAAAGGGGTCAGTAAGGAACTTTCAACGTGGAAATCCATTGCTGAAATTGCCCAAATTGCCCAAACTGAATTTATAAAAAAACATCCCGAACAAGCGGATAATTCAATTGATAGGATTGATGTGCGACCATCAAAAGGCATTGCGAAAGTACTTTTTGAAAAGGGAAATTGGGAAGTACAAATTGATGGCACAAACGGCGAAGTCAAATCTATCGCCAAACGTCATGCGGATTGGATCGAACAATTACACGACGGTTCTATTGTCAGCGATTTATTCAAACTGGTTTCGATGAATATTTTAGGCATTGGTTTGATTGTTATGTTAATGACGGGCTTTTGGCTTTGGTACGCTCCGAGAGTTGTGCGGAAGATGAAGAAGAAGAATTAAGTATTATCCGCAATATTTCCACAGATATCCCGAATATTCGCATACGCATCAATACTAAATTAATTAATATGTAATACTTTAATAATCAATTTTTTAAATTATGAAAGAACGATTATTTTTCTGTCGGAATAAACCGATACGGTTTCAAAAGAGCGAAAATAATAATTTTCATGAATAGCTATTTGCAATACTTTACAACTTTAGAAATAAATTTAGTTATAAATAATTAACTATCAATATAATACATATTATAAATTTAAGTATTGGTGTGTTTGCGAAAACTCGAAACGGCTATTCAGCTCTTACAGAGTTTTGAAATCCAATAAAAACCCTAAAAGGGTCAAATATGAGTAGCCATAGGTTGTACCTGTGGACAAAGAAAACATGTCTTTTTGTCAGTTCATCTTGACATTTATCCTTTAAAACCTGAAATAATTGTGGTCAATTTGCTCCAAACTGTCAAATTACACCCTAAAACCACTGTTTTTTTGCTAAAAATTCCAATGGCATATTCATTGACTTGTATTTGGTGTCTAATAAATTAAAAAAGTATAAATAAGGTATTAGAGTTTGAAAAGTAGATTAGAAAGAATTGTTGCGATTACGTAAAGTGCGTAAATAATTCCTAATTAAAGTTCCTACTTCAAATATCTTTTTATTAAAAATAAATCGAAAAAATACAATTAAGATTATGGGTAAAATTATCGGAATAGATTTAGGAACAACGAATTCAGTTGTTGCAGTAATGGAAGGAAACGAGCCAGTTGTTATTCCAAATGAGGAAGGAAAACGCACGACACCTTCAATCGTTGCTTTCTTAGATGGCGGCGAACGCAAAACAGGGGACTCTGCAAAACGTCAGGCTATCACGAATCCTACTCGTACAATTTCTTCTATCAAACGTTTCATGGGACAACGTTTTTCGGAAGTTGGTGAAGAAGTTTCTCACACTTCTTACCAAGTTGAAAAAGGTGCGAACGATACCGTTAGAGTAAATATCGAAGGTCGTCAATATACGCCACAGGAGATTTCAGCAATGGTTTTACAGAAAATGAAGAAAACTGCTGAAGCATTTTTGGGCGAAGAAGTAACGGAAGCTGTCGTGACAGTTCCTGCTTATTTCAATGATTCACAACGTCAGGCAACGAAAGAAGCGGGCGAAATTGCAGGTTTGACTATCAAACGTATTATCAACGAGCCAACTGCAGCAGCTTTAGCTTATGGTTTGGACAAACGTGATAAAGATGCGACAATCGCTGTTTATGACCTTGGTGGAGGAACATTTGATATTTCTATCTTGGAATTGGGCGACGGTATTTTTGAAGTAAAATCAACAAACGGTGATACGCACTTAGGTGGTGATGATTTTGACCGTGTGTTAATTAATGAGTTAGCAACGACTTTCCAAGAGCAAGAAAACATAGATTTACGTAAAGATCCTATGGCTTTGCAACGTTTGAAAGAAGCAGCTGAAAAAGCAAAAATCGAATTATCTTCAAGCACAAGCACGGAGGTTAATTTACCGTATATTACTGCTGTTGATGGTGTGCCTAAGCACTTGGTGAAAAAATTTACTCGTGCAGATTTTGAGCGTTTAGCTGATAATTTGGTGCGTCGTACTTTAGAGCCTTGTAAAGCAGCATTGAATGATGCAGGTTTGTCATTGAGCGATATTGATGAGGTAATTTTGGTTGGTGGTTCAACTCGTATTCCTAAAATTCAAGAAGAAGTTGAAAAATTCTTCGGCAAAAAACCAAACAGAAGTGTAAATCCTGATGAAGTTGTTGCTTTAGGTGCAGCGGTTCAAGGTGGTGTTTTGAGTGGTGATTTGAAAGATCAAGGAATTCTATTGTTGGATGTTACGCCATTATCAATGGGTATCGAAGTCATGGGTGGAATTTATGATGTTGTGATTGAATCAAATACAACGATTCCGTCTAAAAAGATGAAAACGTACTCAACGGCTGCGGATAATCAACCACAAGTTGAAATCCATATTTTACAAGGAGAACGCCCGATGGCTCGTGATAATCGTTCAATTGGTCGCTTTATCTTAGATGGTATTCCGCCAGCACCTCGTGGAACGCCGCAAGTTGAAGTAACTTTTGACATTGATGCAAACGGTATTTTGAGTGTTTCTGCACTTGAGAAAAATACTGGTAAAAAACAAGATATTCGTATCGAGGCTTCTACCGGATTGTCTGACGCTGAGGTTCAAAGAATGAAAGATGAAGCAAAAGCAAACGAAGAATCTGATAAGGCTGAAAAAGAACGCATTGATAAATTAAACGCAGCAGATGCTTTAGTTTTCCAAAGCGAGAAACAAGTGAAAGAGTTTGGCGAAAAAATGCCTGAAGAAGTGAAGAAAACAATCGAAGATGCTATCGCAGAATTGAAAGAAGCTCACAAAACTCAAAACTTGGAAGCAATTGATGCAGCGACTGAAAAAGTAAATACTGCTTGGGCAGGAGCTTCTGAACACATTTACAAGGATCAGCAAAGTGCTGGTGAAAGCCCACAAGATCCTACCCAAAATGGTAGTGCTGATCAAGGTGGAAATGGAAATGAGGGTGCAGACGAAGATGTTACAGACGTAGAATATGAAGAAGTGAAAAACTAAGTGATTCGTTTTTCTAACTTTCTAATAATAAAAAAGCTCTTTCGATTTCGGTCGGAAGGGCTTTTTATTTTTGATGAAAAGGATATTTCAAAACGATTTTATTCGTATTATGACAAAAAATATCGCTTCATCACAGAGACAAGAATTAATTTTAATGATTCGGAAAAAATCCCTGATTTAGCAATTTACGACAGCTTAATCTTTACGCCAGAAAATGATAAAATTACCACAACAAAAATTCCTTTAGCCGCAATTGAAATTTTATCTCCAAAACAACATTTAACGGATTTAATTAGGAAAGCCTATCTTTATTTTGAATCTGGAATCAAGTCGTATTGATTGTTATTGCCTGATTTAAGAACGGTTTACGTTTATTCTTCCATTGATGAATATGAAATTTGTGGAAAAACAGAAGTGCTAAAAGATGAACAACTAAATATTGAAATTTCATTAGCAGATCTTTTCAAATAAACAAACGCCCTTTCGACCAAAATCGAAAGGGCGTTTTATTTTTCAAAAACCTTGTACTTCCTTAAAAAATACTAAATATCCACTTGGCTGATGACCAATAAGTTGATCATATTCGTAATGTAACTGTGTGGACATAAATTCATAACCTTGATTACTTTTTTCAATAATAAGTGCTTCCAAACGGTTTGTCATTTCTAAACCACTTAAAGGTTTTGGTGAACTGAACTTAGTTTTTCCATCGTCAGCATTAGGTAAGAATTCTACGATATAAGGTTTTTTCATTTTTTATTTTTTATTAATGCAAAAAAAGTAGGCACAACTCGTCCCGAATATCGAGATAAATTGTGCCTGCTAAAATAATTAAATTAAAAATTCTTTCTTAGACAATTGATATAAAGTCAAAATTTGTATTCCGACCGCTCCGAACAAAAACGAGCGATTCTGCACATTTTTGAGCAAGTACAGCAGGAATATAGATTCCCGCTTTTGGGTGATTAATCGTTTGATTAAAACATTACAAACCTAAAACCTTTTTCACATCCTCTTTAGTATCAATCTGTTGTGAAATTTTATTTAGGGTAAACGTAAACCGTTTTTTGTTGCCAATCTTATTGAATTCTCCCGTTTTGGCGACGGCAATTTTTCCATCTTTTGAAACCAACCATATCACGTTATCCGAATTTGGATTGTAGGTGATTTCTGTTTTTTGATTGGTATAAAACCGTTGAACTCGACCATTATTTTTATCCGCTACATAAACCATATAATAATTGACGACTTGACCGCTTTCATCTTGAAACTTCGCTGTTATCGTTCTTTTTGCAGCAACTTCTGGCTTATCGCAATTCCAAATCCCAAACTGTTTCACCTTAAAACTATTGACAATCGTTTGGTTTTCCAATTCCAAATCCATCGAACGCATCACTTCGATTCTTGCTTTATTGTACGAACGTTGTAAACTCACAATTTTGTTTTCTAAAGTAGCCGTTTTCGTAGCGTATTTTTCATTTAATTTTTTCAATTCTGGTTTAATTCCCGTATCATACTTTTCCAAATCTACTTCGTAAGTCGTCAATTGTATTTCGTATTCGGATTGCGCTTTCGCTAAATCTCGACCTTTCAAAATTGGTTGAATAACTAATGAAATACTTTTAGATTTATTTGACAATTTCAATTTAAAACGTTGATTATCAATTCTATCTAACTTCACATCGTCCCAAATAATATTTGAAATTGCAATATCATAATTGCGTTTTTGGTCAGCCGAAACTTCCCATAAAACCGCTTGATATTTCGTCAAATGCTCGTTTGTATTGTGCATCGAAGCGTCATGTAAATCGCCGCTTGGGGCAAAATATTTGTCCTGAATAAAATCCGATAAATCGAAATCCAACACAAAATTATTCGGATTTGGCACATTCGGTTTCGTTGGTTTGATTGGTAACGAAAGCGATAATTGTTGTTCAATGACTCGAAGTTCCTTCGTTTTTTCTGACTCCAGATTTTTAATTTGATTATTAGTAATCGTCAAATTTTGAATAATCTTACTTTCCGCCAAAGCCGCATCAATTCGTTGATTCGTCAAGGCATCTAACGGAATAGTCACGTCATCTAAAGCGACATATTCCCAATTTTTCGCCATCGTATCCAATTGATACACATTATAATTTTTAATGCGATTTAAGTCCGTTTGGGCGATTAATTGCACCGAAAGATTTTTGTCAGGGCGAATTTTCACCGTCGAGCCGTTTGCCGTTCCGTAAAGTTCCATCATACCGACCGAAGCCATATCGTAGCGAACATTTGCGGAGTCGTATTGCATCGGAATTCCCGAAAGGAAAATATCCGCAATGTCTTGATATTTGCGGTATTGCAGGATAATTGTTCCCATAATTAATGCTCCTTTCGCATCAATAAAAGCATCTTTTGGAATAAAAATTTTCGTGCCGTCTGCCATCGTAAACTCGCCACCCGTTTGCACATCAATTTCGACATTAGTAAATTCCTTTTTCACCATTTTCAAAGGCGGATTGATAAACGGTTGCACGGTTTGTTCGGCATTAAAACTACCGAAAAACGTTTGCTGAATGGCGTAAGTCACAAAGACTAAAGCCGTCAAGGAAGCCGCAACCAAAGCCCACTTTTTATAGGGCGATTGCCGTCGCATCTGAACGACTTTGGGTCGTTCTTCGGCGGCTTCAAACTGTTTTAGAAGTGCATCAAAATCCCTATATTTATCGACCGTTTCTTGAGTCGGTTTTTCGGAATTAATGCGTATATCGTAATTTTTTTTCATTTAATTTGGTATCTCAGGTGTCGGACGCTTCAGAAGCGTCCGACACCTATTTCCACAAATATTTTTTATTAAATTTTAATCTAAGGTTTACATTAAAACGGTCAATTTCTTGTCCCTAATTTAGCTTCTTTTCAAAATTTTCTTTTTTAATCGTTCCAAAATACGATACGTTTTGACCTTCGCATTGCTTTCCGAAAGTCCTAAAACCTCAGAAATTTCCTTAAAAGGACGTTTTTCAAAAAATCGCATTTCGATTAATTGTAAGTCGATTGGTTTTAACTCTTCCAAAACCTCCAACATGACCTCCCGATAAGCTCCATAATTATCAAAATCCATTTCCTCCACAATGTCTTCAATTTGCGTTTCTTCCGCACTGACGACCCGTAATTTTTTGGTATTTCGATAATGTTGCACGACTTCATTACTAGCGATTCTGTACAGCCAAGCCGAAAAGGGAACGCCTTTAAATTCGTAACCTTTTATCTTTTGCATGGCTTTCAGAAAAACTTGCGAACAGATGTCACCTGCCACACTTTCTTCGCCACAACGATTCATGATAAACCTGAAAATCGGGTCGAAATAGCGTTCGTACAAGGGACGAAACAGCGTAGGATTTTGCTGTGCCGCTTGGATTTCTCGCCATTCAGATTGAATCGCTTCCGCAGATATTGTTCTATTTGATACGTCCATGCGTATTGCAGTTTCGATGGTTGATGTTATGGACAACATACGAATTTAGTTATCATTATCAAAATAGAACATGAATCGACACCTTTTTTTTTAGTATTAAATAGGAATTATGAGAGATTCAGTGTTTATAAACTGTGTAATCTTTCATAATTCGTATTTAAAAAATTTCCCCAACTTTTTTTATTCTAATTTTCGGTTTTTGTGTAGAGGTAATTATTCCTTCATTGCAGCATGATTCAATTGCTTGTCGCACTGAATTTTAATGTCTAATTCTGTTCGTGTTTGTTTTTCAATTATATAATGGAAAAATGAGAAATAGTTACAGTTTTAGGGCGATTTATTTCGCCTTACTTGGGGATAAATTTAGTCCTTTTAAAAGTTGAAATATACTTTCAAAAACATTTTCATTGAAGTGTTCGTATATTCGGATTTCCATATCAAATATTCTTGAATAAAATCAAAATTTTGCTTTCGCTCAATCAAGAACGAGGTATTATCAATCATTAAACAAAAAAATTATGAAATTATTAAAACCTACTATTTTCCTAATGCTTACCTTTGCGGTCATTAGTTGTAAACAAGAATCAAAAGAAAAAAACATGTCGAATACACTACCGCCAAAGGCGAAAAAGATAGAACGTTTGGACACTGTGAACGGTGTTGTTTTAAAGGATGATTATTACTGGTTAAGAGAAAAGGAAAGTGAGGAAGTCTTGGATTATTTGAAGGCAGAAAACAAATATACCGATGCAATGACGGAGCATTTGAAGCCGTTGCAAGATGAATTATATAAAGAAATGATTGGCAGAATTAACGAAGATGATGCTTCTGTTCCTGTGAAAGATGATGAATATTACTATTATTCTCGAATGGAAAAAGGCAAAAACTATGCTATCAATTGTCGCAAAAAAGGTTCGTTAGACGCAAAAGAGGAAATTATCTTAGACGAAAATATTTTGGCGGAAGGCAAGGAATATTTCAGCGTTGGCGCGTTGGAAATGAGTCCTGACCATAAACTGATGGCTTACGCAATCGACGTGAACGGTTCGGAAGAATACGACATTTACATTAAAAATTTGGAAACGGGTGAAATGCTCACAGACGAAATCGAAAATACGGCAGGTAATATCGTTTGGGCAAATAATAATACAACTTTTTATTACACAATGTTGGACGAAACGCACCGACCGTTTCAGTTGTACCGACATGATTTGGGTAAAAATGACAATAAATTAGTTTTTGAAGAATTAGACGGTGCTTACTTTTTATATCCGTTTAAGGATAAAAGCGAGCAGTTTATTTATGTGTATTTGGGAAGTAAAGTGACGACAGAAATGCACTTTATGAATGCAGATAATCCTGACGATAATTTCAAAGTCATTCAACCTCGTAAGCAAGGTATGGAATATAGTGTTGCGAGTCATGGTACTGATTTTTATGTTTTGACGAATGATAATGCCTTAAATTTCAAGCTCATGAAAACGAGTGTGAATACACCGAGCATGGAAAATTGGCAGGAAGTGATGCCGCATGATGATAAGGTTTTGTTGAGTTCAGTCGAAACTTTTGAAAATCATTTAGTGATTTATGGTCGTAAAGGTGGATTCAAACACATTCATATTACGGATTTGAGAACGAATAAATCGCACGAAGTTGCGTTTCCAGAACCTGTTTATACGTATTCGAGCAGTGAAAACCCAACGTTTGAAGGCAGCATAATTCGGTTTACCTATTCTTCGATGATTACGCCTCGCACGGTTTATGATTACGATATGGATTCTAAAAAATTGACGACTAAAAAGGTTTATGAAGTCAAAGGCGGCTACGATAAATCGGATTATGTGGTTGAGCGTGTGGAAGCAACGGCAGCAGACGGAACGAAAATTCCAATGTCTGTGGCATATAAAAAAGGAGTTAAAAGAGACGGTACAAATCCGTGTTATTTATACGCTTATGGTTCTTACGGTTCAAGTACCGAGCCTTACTTCTCAACGATTCGAGTGAGTTTATTGGATAGAGGTTTTGTTTTTGCGATTGCACACAT
>Ga0306864_1000118_pt1 | contig 37246 bp, 30 predicted proteins | sample AntRauTorckE5430_FD_190448 | JGI IMG/M metagenome (GOLD analysis project Ga0306864, IMG submission 190448) | Saline lake microbial communities from Rauer Islands, Antarctica - Metagenome Torckler E5 #430 (v2) (version 2) | ecosystem: Environmental > Aquatic > Non-marine Saline and Alkaline >...
TGTACAACAAGTTTGGATTGGATGGTATCAATGCAAACAAACGCTTCGATGAATCGCAATTCTTTATGGAGCTCGGAATTTTTTACATTACTTGGGGAATGATGGCTTATATTTTGACTCTTGGAAAAAAATCAGGAGATGCCAGACAATGGACTTTCACCGGTCTCATCATCATGCTTGTGCTCGAAATATCTATCATGACAGCACAGACAAATCCACTTCCTTCTGCTCTGTTCCCTACATGGACTGAGTACGAGGCTGTTTGGTTATTGCACACCCTTTTCCCAGCATTCATGAATGGATGCAGATCGTTGGGATCCTATTTGTATGTTGATTTGGATAAGCAAGCAAGACAGTTGCTTTTGGCACTGCAAGAACAGAACAAGGACATTTTGCTTGTTTTGAGAGATGTCCAGATTTGCACCCAGTCCATTCAGGCAAATGGTGCATCGGGAGGTGGTGCGGCCAGGGTTGCTGGCGTAGGCGCCCCTGTAGCTGCGTCCGTGGTTGGAGCAACCCCTACTGGAAAAATTAAGGAATTACAAGACAGACTCCAAGCCTCAAATACTCAGGTCAATGCCGCTGTCAAGGATATTAAGTTTGACGGATCGGGCAAGAGCTCATCAATGGGATTTTACGTTATGATTGTTGGTTACATTGCAATGAGTTACTTTTTCAAGTAAGCGGAGCTCTGTATAATAAATAATGATGAATTCTAGATGTTAATCTGTGAGAGTAGAGAAGAAAGCAATAAAAGTACCTTATATCATCATATTGTATAAAGACTTGCCTCTGAGCTTAACTGATTATTTTAGAGCAGCTTCTAGTGTCTGTTCATTACATAGTAACGCCCTGAATCCAATACAACAACAAAAGTAGGCTGAAGCAAACGTATATATACAGGTTGTACCGGTAGCGCCCGAAACGCGAATCATTTGCACTCGAAGCCAGCATAATATTATGGCTAACGTCCTACTAGTTTCGACTCAATGATGAAGCCACACCATATTGCCACAGCATATTGCCTAAGTTGGATTTACTGGTGAACCCACTGCGTTGTGTACTTCACGACAGAGAAGTGAAATCTTTTGAATTGGTACAAACTATAAATTCTTCGAAAAGGGAGCATCATCAATGTATAGAATTGATTTTAGTAGATTTGTTGCTAATTGTCTTTACGCGTCCTCGATCCTCGAACCAAGTGAAATATTCTTCATGATCAAGGGCCGTGAATCATAGGAAATTTTAGAGAGTCATTAGCAACCGGGTTGGCCATTGGATCCACTTCATAAATCTTTAGCTTACATTCCCTTCATTTGCTCAGCAATAAATTGCATCATCTTCTGTTGAGCCTGCTCTGCTCCCTTCTTACTCTGAGCACTAGCGTCTTTAAGTGTGGCGGCCAACTTCTCCTCAAGGGCTGCTTTTCCAAGTGCCTTTCCTTCGTCGGTAACAGTTATAATCAAGTGCTGAGGTGGTGAATTTCCACACCTTTCTACAGAAACCTTGTCGTCTCCTGCCTTGACTCTGAGCTCGCTGATATCGCTTTCCATGCGCATACGCGCATTAATTCCTAGCTGGTATTCTTCCAGACTCATTCCCATTGCTTTAGCTATTTTTTCCATCTCAGCAAGCTGGCCTGCATCGTCTTCCTTGGGAGCCGACGCTCCTGCTCCACTAAACATATTTTTCTGGGTCATGGAGGTCCTTGTGGTGAATTGTGCAGCAGGTGCGAATGCAGAGGCAGATCCCATGGAAAGGGTGAGGATTGATAGGATCGAGGTCTTCATTGTTGTTTTCCTATTGAATGATGCTTCACAAATTGATGGGCAGAATATTAAATGTTGTGTTTAGTAGAGGGTTGTGCCAGGTTGTGCTTCAACTTCCATTTGGATCCAAGCTCGCAAGCGAAGCGTTCTACAGACGTAAAAGTTAATTCCCAACCCAACAAGAAGAAAATGAAGTGTGATGGAATGTGGAATGTGGAAGCTGGAAGCCAAAAAAGGGCAACGCTATCAGCTATCACTCCTTTTTTGCATTTATCTATTATCCATTATTTTGAGCCGTGGGCCGTGGGATTAGTCTATCACAATAGAGAATCATCATTCGTGATGTTTGGAATTCTTTGCTTAGCAGTCTTGCTTGTGTGCCAGCTTTTTTTGCTCAAAGGATCAACCGCACTTGTTGCACAGAATATATGTTTGCAAACATCGCGACCTGCCAATGCTGCTGCTGATGGACGACAAAGCCATCCCAACTCGAGGTCTGCAACAAGCAAATTATTCCAAAATGACAATACCATAAGCAACGATGATATATCCAGGAGAAAAGCCCTTCAGAAAATAGTAACGTCTTCATCGGCCTCGATGCTGACCCAAGTCCAGCCATCCTACAGTATTGACACATCTCCAATCCCAAATTTAGGATGTCTACTCGATCTGCCACCCATTACTGCAGGATGTGTCCGGGTCTACTTATGCCGTCATGGTCAGACAGAATATAATAGGTTGCGGAAAGTACAAGGGGCAAGGGTGAACCCACCCATCAATCAAACTGGGCAAGTAAGTCTTTTCACTAATGAGTTATTATTTGCCCTATACCTGACACACCAATAAACGAAAACAAATACACAAAATGGCACATCATATTATAGTATTCTAATATTGTAATTCATTCTGAAAGTTGCAGGCAATTAGATTAGGCGAAACATTGTCCATGCTGAAGCAAAATAGTGCAACTGAGTTTCCTCGCGTAGCTCTCCATTCAACTCTGCAGAGAGCTCGCGAGACAGCAACGGTTGTTTCACTCATGATAGGAAAAGGAAGTTATAACGAGAGGGAGAATGTGGCATACGTTGATGAAGTCCTAAGCAGAGACAATCCCCTTTCCAACAATGATTTCAAGGGCATGTTGCAATTGAAAACTTTGCCTTCACTGGGGGAGGTGGATTTTGGGTCGATAGAGGGCAAATCTGTAAATGATGCAAAAGCTGAGATGATGACTACCTGGGCCAAATGGTCGTTGGGAAAGATCGACGCGACTGATGGAAACGATGGAGAAAGCGGGAGGAACGTGTTTCAAAGAGTTAGTTTGGCATTGAACTCTTTGACGGAAATAGCTGCATCGACTGGGGGGAGCGTCATCGCAGTTACACATTCCGCGTATTTACGCATCTTTTTGAGTCTTGCGCTTGAACTTCCCTTGGTTGAAGCAGCTACTTTAGAGCAGAAGAACTGCTGCGTTAACGTTCTAGACTTGAGCTTGACAGAGACAGTCACGATTGATGCCAAGTCTAAAGTATTTGGAGGAAGGCTCTCAATGGCTCCCAATGACTTCATCCTGGAGTTTCCCAAGACGAAAGTGATTGTGATGAATGAGATCAGGCACCTCACAGAGTTGGTCTGATATGAGTCCCTCGCAAAGTAGCCATCCTCGGGTTTATGTGTATCATCACAATTCACGCCTCTAGTTTCGGACAACTCCTGCGCTGCACTCTATGGTTATCAACAGCATACATGGCCATGTATAACCTGTCTACTTCGTAGTTACCATCGTCAATCCTGTCCTCATCCATCAGAGTAACTTGATTTTAATACTTGTTGTTCCTGGATATGTTACCCATGCTCTAGTTATAGTAATAGAATTGGCCGGATTGCCTGGAGATCAATGAACAGTAATTATTGAGATACAGTACACTCGAATTGATGTTGACTTCCACTTATACTCGTGGTTATACTGGAATTGTGTGTTTGTCATAAAATAGCAAGCTACCAATACGTATTCGGTATCATCAACATACAGTAGTAGAGTGCACCTATTTAGTTTTAAAAAGTAATAATGATAATATGCCTTGTCAATGATCAATTTGTCTTCCTTCAACTCTTGTTCTTCTGTAGCGTTTCCTCCCACTCTGTAAAAGTTCTGGTAACAACAAATTTTTCGATTTTTAGGTCATCACTTACGAAGAACCTTGTTTGCCCTTCTACAGACATGGGATTTCCAGTGGCTTTAATGCCGCGTGAGTCTCCTAACCAATGTCCTGTTTCGTACCAGTGTGCAAATACCCAGCATCCATCGTGACTACATGTCGGACCATAGTGAAAATCAACCACACAATCAGGATGTGCCTGCAAAAATTCCATGCATCTATCGGCCAAGTCTCCAGGTGTGACTTCTCTGTCAGACGAGTTGATACAGCAAACATCGCGAATAATTGCCTTATCACCAAAGCAGCTTGCGATTTGATTCCTATCCTTCTTGTTCACGCCATCAAAATACTTGAAAACGACCTGCTCGCGCTGTTGAGGGCTGGGGGAAAATCCACGAGAAACCTTTGGCAGAAGGAATAGTGCTATTGGCAGCGCAAGTAAGAACGTGATACTTTGTTGTTTCGTCATTGGAATGGTTTGCCTTTCACCTCCACGGGCCTTGTTTCAGCGTGCAGTATGTCTAAGTCCTCGCATCACAGCGCAAGACAATCAGGAATCAGGAGGCCATTTACAAATCCATCCTAGATCCTAGTCTGTCCTAGTCGCTAATTCACAAACTTTATTTAGAATTTCAAATTATTTGTATTAGACCTCTCCCTTTCATCAACAGTAGAATCGAACTGATAGCACAGAAAAATGGCTCACATCTGTAGTGCTAATTCTAGCTAGCAACCTCGTAAATATGTAATCAATGAGTTATTAATAATAGTACAACAACAGTGGAAGTTCATCAAGTATCCCCCCAAAACCCACCAATATCCCCCCTGGGGGGTCAGCCCAACATGAAAAAGCATCCCGCCTTCCCGAGAGAGTACAGTAGTATATAGAGCAGTAACATGGAGCTTTTGCCCAACTGCCCCCCCCCCCCCCCCCCCCCCCCCCCACCCACACCCACCCCCCCCCCCAAAACAACCTAGCACGAATCAGCACCCTACAAATCAATGTACAATAGTGTGTGTCCCTTCAACAAAGATTTGCCCTCAGCAAAAGTGTTGAGCATCTTTACTGGCAAGGCAACACTTCAACATGTCACTTTCACTTTCGCCGTTTTCGCAGCTAGACACAAAGATTCCAGTTATAATATCCCCTTCTTCTTGCCAGCGATTCATATTTGCAACTGCGTTCATTGACAGTGTGAGCGATGATATGTCGCTACCGCATATCTTTTCAACCCGCTTCGCAAGAGGAATCACATAGTTAGAAAGGAAACCAATTTGACCGGCATTCCAATTTGGCGAGGGATCTGGCATGGTCCCTGTCTTGTGACAAGCCATAAGTTCCTTGTACAGTCTGTAGTTAAACTTGAGAAAATTTTCCCATTCTTGCATGAGGTGAGCGACATCGCAGACTTGCATCAAGTGTTCAACTGCAACGCAGTTCTCCAGTTTGTCTTGAGTGATCGCTAGTTCCTCTGGGTGTTCATCGGTATCCTTTTGCGTCAATCTTAGAGATTTCACTACATCTCCAAGAAATGGCAGAACTGGGCATAGCTGTGAGTCAAAGGTGCAAGATTTTGGGACAGAATGCTCTTTCTCGAAGCCTTTTATTTCTTCTCGAACGTTGTGTACAACGTCAAAACGAGTCAAACATTTCTTCACTGTCCCCATTGATGCGATGTCTGTACATAAAATTGACCAGAAAATGCCTCTCCCGAATTGGAAGCGGTCCTCAATCCTTGGGAAAATTGCTTTGCGAATTGCATTGTACTTGAAGCAAAAAAGAAGATCTAGGGCTATTTGGATTGAATTGCGCTCGGCTGAAGGTCCTGGAAACTTCTCAGCGATCGTGTGATTCTTAGCTTGAAGAATCTTGTTGCTCTGACCAGTGTGCTCAACATCATGGATCAGGCACGCAAAGATCATTACGAAATGATTGAAGCTATTTTGCCACATTTTTTGACAAATAGAACCGTTTCCCAAACCTCCACCGTCAATTGAACTGACGATTGTGTCAATCAATTTGTGCATAGAGGTCGTAACATGCACAGCGTGCTCAAAATTGTGATAATCCACTGATTTGTACATTGATGCTATGTCGCTGACATACGCACGTAGCTGTGATTTTTGTAATTTTGACATGGCGCTCTGCTTTCTTTGTTCCATCGCTATCGCAAGCCTATGTTGTAGCATACCATTTACACGATCAATCATAACATTAATGTCGCTTGTGCTTGTTACAAGTGGAGTATCTGGCAACCCAAGTCTCTCCCATTTTTGTCTTGAAAGAGAGATACTCTGGATTATTGCATCATTGGTTGACGTGGGTTTTGATTCGATGTCTTCATATCGATCTGATTTAGAATTTGGCATATGAAGCCCACTCACGCTGTTGATCCACCAAGTATGCGTCATTCCCTTTCCCTTCACGGAGACACCTTTAACTCCGTTCTCTTCTCTTTCGACCATATCAAATGTAAAGTTAGGAGCATCTTGTAAAAGGCCATAGGTGAAATCAGAGCATTGAATTTTCATTGGCTTTGAGTTGGATTCCATTCTTGCAGCTAAGTTGACAGTATCTCCGAAGAAACAGTATCTTGGCATAGTTTTTCCTACCACACCAGCAACTGCTGGGCCGCTGGCAATCCCTGTACGAATGTAGATTCTATCGCCATCTGTTGTTCTAAAGTTTTTCACTAATTCTATAACCTCCAAAGCAAACAGGACCACCTTTTGCGCTGCCTCAGCTGCGGGCACTCTGTCTGGAGCGCCCCCGACGATCATAAATGCGTCACTGTAAAATAAAGAGAGAGGTTAGATGGTAATTTATAAATGGAAATGTAGTATTTGACCAGAAGAACGTACCCTATTGTTTCTACCTTGTAGACACTATGTTTTTCAACTATTCTATCGAATTCAACATACAATTCATTCAACATTTTCATCACTTGGATAGGTCTCATATCACCCGCAAGCGATGTGAACCCTACAATGTCAGAAAAAAATACTGTCACGATGTTGAATTGATCGACAACGGTCTCGTTCCTATTCAATTTTTTGATGGCTTCCTCAGGCATGATTTTGTAGAGAAGTAGACTGTGTAGCTGTCTTTCGAGAAGGATCATTGCAAACATTATAGTAACGATGAAACCAGCCAAAACAGCTGCGATCCGAAGGTAGACGATTTGTTTCCAGATGTTGCACTGGTGGCTCACCTGCATGGTCCACTCCTCGCCAGTTGGGGATCGAATAGTGACAGATGCAGATATACTGGAGTGCTTATGCAATTGATCATGATGATTTATCTCTTCTGTTGATTTCATGTTAGTAGCGAGTATAACTCGCTGTAGTGGAATAGGGCAATAATGTGAGGTTTGAAGTGTCTGATTATAAATCCGTGTTCTTCCATGAGTTAAATGCAATACACTACTCACATGCGGCATTGCCATCCCATCATCAGAATGAACTATTTGATCAGTTCGAGAAAGACGATAGTCCAACTCCTTTGCATTAAAACGCGCGTCAATGCCACTAGCCTCCTTCAGATTTGACCAGTGAATAAAGTGCATCACAAAACCGAATGTGCTTTGGCTCTCTCCATCAAGCGTGTAATTGTAACTAGGAAAGTTTACAGCAAGATGAGCACAAAACATTTCCACTCCATCCATCACAAAATCATGCATAGGGCCAAAAACTATAATTTCATTTTTCGCGTCGTACACCCTGCGAAGACGATTTCTCCATATTTCACTTGGTGAGTTGATAGGGTCCCATCCAATCTGTGCGGTATTATTCATAGGAAACTCATCGCTAAAATCTTTTGTGTTTACAATTGGGTCCACTAAACAAAATACGCCGTATGGAGCCAGTCGGTAGTTCACAATAATACCATCAAAGGCAAAGTTGGACGTGATTCCAGACACAATCTCGTTAAACTTTTCTTTCAGCAGAGGGTCGTCGCAGATTCCAGTTACGTTTCTATAATCTTTCATAGTAGTACTTCCAGGACCAAACATTTCTGGGGCGGAATCAATGAGACCATAGTTGCCAATCTGACGAGGAAGATTTTGAAAGAAGGTCGAGTAAACGACAGCCTGTTGAAGTGATCTGAGAGGGATAAGTGTCTTGCCCAATTCATCGGCAAGGAAATTTCCTGTCTCTAGGGCTTCCCACCGCGCCTGGTGCTCTAAGTTGTCAATTTGTCGTCGGAATAGTATCTGGACACTGGTCAAGGCTACACCTGTGATTACGACGAACACGATCAGGGAGTAAATAATGATATGCGGATGCTTGCCCATGATCTGCAGAGTATGGCGAAAAGCCAACAAGCGCCCAACGCAAATAGCATAAAGCTTCTGAGAACAAGAGAGGTTTTGAAATTCTATTTCCCTGTCACTGTAATCATCATGGAAGGCACAATCACGCATGTAGCCCCGTTTAGTCATCGATGACCAAATGTTGTTTCTTCCAGGGCGGGAAGATGATTGAGAACTAGATGAACGTAAACTATCCGACGGTAACTCAGTAGACGCACTTGAGGCGCACGATTTGTCTTCACTAAACTTGTGTAGGTGAGTATTGTCCATGACAGTAGTAATCTCTTCCGTTGTAAAATCAGGGAACACATGAATATAATCTAGAGAATCGTCATTACATATTGTCTGAAGTTTGGGGTGCTCTGGACCAGTTGTGTTTCTATCTGCCATGTTAGGTAATGACTATTGCTGGTGCGGTTGGGATTTTCGTTCTTGCTAACGACGTTGGAATGTTGTTTTTCTCCTAAATTGAAGGTTTGTTTGGAAGAGTTACAACTTGGTATGATAACAGTTAACAATAGTGACTGGAGAGGTACTTACAGCATCAATGCCTCGTGCCTCGCCTGTGCAGTATGTGGTATGTGTACCACAGTAATTCTGATTTCTCCGTTCTTTGTTCGCTGAATGTCACATCAAGGTCATATTATCATAGCGTCAAGGAAGGGGTGAGAATACTCCAGTGGGGGCACCGGAGTAACACAGAGTTGAGGAGCGTTCATTTAGGAGAAATCTAGCAGGTTATGATTGAATAAATTGAAGTCTTCATCCTCTCGCATCTGAAATCCCGATGAAACAGGATGAAACCAGATGAAAGATGAAACAACAGAAGCATATCTATTTAGTGATCACAGTGGTGTATCTAGTCTAGACAACAAATCATATCATAATCGCTTTTGCAGATGACACATGATAAAGGGATTTCGCATTTACCAGTCCATGAGCAAGACATTAAAACGCAAGCGCAACTGGAACAAATTTCATCTGATATAAAGGCGAATCAGGCGCTAACTTCGAATACATTTCCCATCAATGAATTATCATTCCTTTTCGAAAAGAATATAAACTTTCAAAAAGGATGCAACTATCTAGCTACTAAATATGAATCTTACAAATGTGTTAGGGGTGATGGCAATTGTTACTACCGCGCATTTCTTTATTCGCTGTGTCAGAAACTTTACCTTGAGAAAGGGGATGAATTGCAGCGGGTTCTAACATATGTCAAGTCCTCCATTGACACAGTAGAGGCTTTCGGGTACGATCGATTTGCTGTTGAGGCTTTTCATGAAGAAATGGTTGATCTCCTTGGAGCAGTGGCATCCGCTCAAAGCTTCGAAGTTATTCACCAGATGCTAAACGAAGAGAACGCAACGAGTGATTATTGTGTATGGTATTTGCGTGTCATTACTGCCGCATACATGAAAGCAGACGCAGATAGATTCATTCATTTCTTAGACGATCCAAATTATTTCGATGTGGAAACGTTTTGCCAAAGGGAGATCGATCCAATGGGGAGAGAAACAACAATGGTGGGCGTATTGGCACTAGCGGAAGCGTTTAATGTCACGGTTAAAATTGAGTATTTGGATGGAAGAGAAATGGTTGATGAAAAGTTGGTAAAGCATTCATTTGGTAGTGAAGGATCTGCTTTAACACTGATTATGCTATATCGACCTGGACATTATGACATTCTGTATAATTAAAAAGGCTGTGAAAACCATCTTCTCCTCTGCATTTTATTGGATGTTTACACCGGTACCACAATGACAAGCGAGAACGGTACATCAATTATTGTCTTGGCACACTATAGAAATTAATTTGTCAACAATCAGGATTGCTTTCTTTTGATTACTACAAATAAATAGTATAACAATGCATGGAAGAATTCCATATCATGCTTTCTTGTGATTATTCGATGTCTATGAATTATACATTATACTATCAAAAGTCCCCTACCCTCCAATTCAAAGAAAGGATATTATGGCGCATATAGAATACCTTTGTTACTTTTGAATTGCTTCATTCACGATAAATGCAATCTTCTCTTTGCACGCCATCATTAGCGCAGCACTGAAGACCCCCCTGGTTAATTCTGGTCCGATACCCTGAAAGCATTCCCCCAACCCTCCACTTGAATACATCTTGAATATCATTGCCGGGATATCTGGTTTCTCGTTCGTTCTGCCTGAATCTTTTTTCTGACTTTGCAACATTACCTTGGCTCTCAGATATGGAAACACAGCCACAGTTGCTACTGTTCTTGCCACCATACCGAGGAGAAATGCTTCTGCCGTTGTCAGCGTTTCTGAATTTTGCTTTCTTCCGCTATTTTCATTCAGAAGCTTCTTCCGAATCAGCATGATCCTCTTCACTTGTTCAAACACGGTATACTGAATCGCAGGCTTCAAACAGAGGACCGTATAGGCCTGAATTCCCTTGTACATTCCTCTTATTCCATCTCCCTCCGACAGCATGCTCATCAAAATCGCTAATGGCGCTTTATTCCCATTATCTCCAGTCTGGATTTGCGTAGTCCAGCAATCCAGGGGAAGTGTGATTGGCAAATGCGCCCATTCGGCCATGGAACCTATGAGAAGATTCACGACGGTGCCCATTTGCTTCTTGGATCCAGCAAAGAAAGTATATCCATTTTTGAGGGAAGTGTATGCAAAAAAGTATAGGGCCTTCTCCACTGCCGATTGGAAAGCAGATGTTTCGATACCAGCGTAAAAGGGGGTGATGCCGCCTTTGGCGTACATGTCTTTTGCATATTCAATCATTGTCATGGAGTGTTTCTCGTTCTTTGAGTCCGAATCAGGGTGTTCATCAATGTCACTGCTGTTCCCATCGCTATCGTTGGTATCTTGCTCGTCATCTGATTCGGATGAAAATGCTTTCAAGGGTGAAGACGCTACGTCTTGATTAATTTCGTCTGGGGTACTGGGATCTCGTGACTTGGACTCAGCTTGCATCTTAGTCTTTAGGACCTCAAGCGGGTAGAGCGCTGAAGCACTGAAGGCTCCTCCCAATGATCCTGCAATCACTTCTGCTGCAATGGAATCTACCATGTTCTCTTTAATTTCAAGCTTGATGGTCTTACTTTGCGATGATTATGTACCTAAGAAGAGAGTGTATCACGTAAAACTTATCGCTTATCGAGCATAGACAGTACAACAGTAGTAGTATGTAGCAGATAGCAGCAGCAGCATCATAAAAAAAACAAAAATTCTGATTGTTGTGCAATGATGCTTCGCTGAAAGGCCTCAAGATGATCGCAATCCAACACCCAACTCTATATGGATAGTTTAAAATCGTGCAAGCGCGTCCGCGCGCCGCCGCTCCAGTAATAAATTCTTTGTTGATGTGAGTGACATACTGACGCAAAAAAGGCACTTCTCTGCAATCTGCATTATCTACATGCTACTGAAAGCACTGTCCTACCATATCCCTATCAACTGACAAGACTATTATTACCTGCTTGACAGCATAACATACCGATATCGATACAGTTATTTCTTCCCATCAAATCTCGAAAAGATAATATATAAGTTCTGCAAAAAGAAAGAAACAAAAATGATTTTTGGTAAATTTCTCCAACAGCTGCTGATAATATCAGCCCTCACAACCAGCATTGATGCATTCGCCCCAAAGGCTTTCGTTTCCAAGCATGGGGCTACTACATACGACTCGGAATCTGCACTGGCATCGTCCAGAGAATCGGCTGCACCCACATTTGGATCGTCGTCAACCCGCAAATCCAAGGAGACAATTACGTATCCTTACGATATTACCAAAATCAGAAACTTCTCCATCATCGCACACATTGATCACGGGAAATCAACCCTTGCCGACCGTCTCCTTGAAACCACTAATACTGTTGCTACTCGCGACATGGAAGCACAGCTTCTGGATAATATGGACATAGAGCGCGAGCGTGGTATCACAATTAAACTGCAAGCTGCAAGGGTCATGTACAAGAGTAAAAAGGATGGAGAGATTTATACTCTCAACTTGATTGATACACCCGGACACGTTGATTTCTCCTATGAAGTTTCCAGAAGTTTGGCTGCTTGCGAAGGAGCTCTTTTGGTTGTCGATGCTAGTCAGGGTATCGAAGCACAGGTAAGTTTTGAATGAGATACTTTGAAAGTCTCGAATGGATCGAAGGATTCCGCATCAATGGACTTTGATTGCAATGAATGAAATGGATTGATTTGATCCTCATTGTTTGATAATACTTGTGCTCATTCATTTTTAACCTGCTCTTGTACGTTTGTTCAGACTCTTGCCAATGTTTACCTGGCACTAGAAAACGATCTAGAGATCATTCCAGTTCTCAACAAGATTGATCTTCCTGCAGCAGACCCAGACCGTGTAGCAGAAGAAATCGAAGAAACGATCGGACTTGATTGCACAGATATCATCCATGCCAGTGCAAAAGCGGGCATCGGTATCGAAGACATCATGGAAGCCATTATTCAAAAGGTACCTGCTCCCACATTGGCGGCGCCAGGTGCGCCTCTGAGAGCGCTTATTTTCGATTCGTACTATGATCCTTACAGAGGTGTCGTTGTCTTTTTCCGTATTGTTGATGGAGAAGTCAAGAAGGGAGATAAGATTCGTTTCTTGGCTTCAGGGGCAGAACATGAAGTAACTGAAGTCGGCGTAATGCAACCTCAGCAAGTGCCTGTGAGTACTCTCCAGGCGGGAGAAGTAGGATATATTTGTGGAAGTATCAAGGATGTGCAAGATGCTCGTGTGGGAGATACCATCACATTATCTACTCAATACAAGGCTGCTGCTGCCGAGATTAGTAAGAAGAATGGGAATAAGCCCATCAGCGAGATTGAAGGTGCACTACCTATCAAACCTCTTCCTGGTTACGCCGAGAGTGTTCCAATGGTGTACTGTGGACTTTTCCCTGTCGATGCTGATGATTATGAAGGTTTGCGTGATTCCCTTGGAAAGCTAATGTTGAATGATGCAGCTCTCTCTTATGAACCTGAGGTTTCGGGAGCCATGGGATTTGGATTCAGATGTGGATTTTTGGTAAGTTTGAGGTGCCCATATGAATTTCTTGTGTTGACCTGGACCTACAGTCAGAGGAAACTGTGACATTTGTTTTACTTGAATCAGTCCTTGATCCCTGACTAACATGCAAATGGTCTTCTTTGCGACGCTAGGGTTTACTTCACATGGAAATTGTGCAGGAACGTTTAAGCAGAGAGTATGACATGGATCTGATTGTCACTGCTCCCTCTGTAGTTTACAAGATCGTTCAAGGAGAAGGTGATAACGAAAAGGTGACTATCGTTGATGCACCAAGCAAAATGCCTGACCTTACCAGAGACATTAGAGCTCTCGAGCCTTACGTGAGGATGGAGATCCTTACACCCAGTGAATTTAATGGAGCAATTATCGAACTTGGACAGGAACGTCGTGGAATTTTGAAGGACATCAAGTATTTGACACCTCTTCGTTCTACTATAGAGTATGAAATCCCTCTCGCAGAAGTTATCACAGATTTTTTTGATCAGCTCAAATCAAGGACTAAGGGATATGCATCGATGGAATACAAAATTATTGATTACAGGGAAAGCGACTTGGTCCGTCTTGATATCAAGATTAATTATGAGGACGCATCGCCTCTCGCGTGTATTGTCCATAGAGACCAGGCACAGGGGATTGGAAGATTGTTGACCGAAAAGTTGAAGGAGATGATTCCTCGACAGATGTTCAAAGTTCCAATTCAGGCATGTGTGGGTGTGAAAGTGATTGCATCTCAGTCCATTTCTCCAATGAGAAAGGATGTTTTGGCGAAGTGTTACGGAGGAGATATATCTCGAAAGAAAAAGTTGCTTAATAAGCAGGCAAAGGGTAAGAAGCGTATGAAGACAATGGGTAAGGTAAATGTGCCCCAAGAAGCATTCATGGCTGTAATCAAGCTTGATAGAGGAAATTAGGAATGATGAGAGCAGAGGTTACGAAGCAGTGTCGGAGACAATAGAGACAATGAGCATGTAATACAACAAACTCAGATATGTGGGTCTTTTGAGACTGAGTTGGTGATACGGAAAAGAAATTAGAAAATGTGCATTAGTCTGATCGTTTCTTTTGATTGTGAAGACTTATATTCGACACTAATACTTTAAAGTTAAAGTCATACCATGAACTTCATACAAACGTAAAAGGGACCGAACGTTTTGTGTCATGCGCTGCCATGCGTCTTTTAATAGAAAAGGAGTTATATTACGGTTAACACTACAGCTATTAGGAGGAGGAGTCGTGCGTGATTTAGTGGGTCTCAAAGTAGTCTTCTTTGGCTTTGCGATCGCCAGCGACCAGGAAAAGAACAAAAACAAACTGTTTATCCTTTATCGACTACATATCTTTATTCCTTGTTTTAAACCTATTTTCTCATCTGCACATCTTAGCACGGCTGGCTAAAATTGAATGCCAGGGCGAAGAGCATCATCGAGGTTGTTTTGGCCTACAAAGGCGCAGATAGCTCGAGATGGAGAGACAAAAGAGACGAAGACAAAGCTGACAAGAAGGGGATCATCAACTTCTTCCTCGTCACAAGCCACTCCAACACATAGCCCTAAACACGAGATGGGGATCGTCAAAACAAGCTATGCAGCGAGTCCAAAGTCACAAGCAAAAAATCCTGAAGGTAAACTCGCACAATGTCAAAGATTGCCTGACAACCAATCAAAAATTCCAAGTAGGAGACCTCCGAAGCAGCCCGAAAGTACTGCTTTGTCTGGTGCAGAGAACAACAGATCAATGTCACGAAATCAACTATATGTATCTTCCGAGAGCAGTTTCGAAAACTCACTGGAATCGAAATACACCCTATCTAATTCTATTCATCTAAACTATTCCCCATCTGGATCGTTGCACAAAATTGATGATAGCAATACTAAAAGTACCAGCACCGGCTCTCTGTTTGGTACGAAGCTGGAGCAAGAAGTGACAAAGGATGCACGGAAGGAAGCGATTTGTAAAAACAATCGAAATCAAATACAATGTAAAGATGAGATCTTTGAGAAACACGAACTTATGCCGCCAACGCATACGTATGAGGATCCAAATCTGGAGCTGCCGATGAAAGCCCCCTTATCATCTACAAATAATGATACGAGGTCTGTTGTAAGTGCGCTTACGTTCGATTATGCAAACTTGGAAATATATGGCACGCATCTTGACGTGCCTGAGCTTGAAAACGTTGTGAGCATACATAAACAAATCAGGGAACAGACGAAATGGGATAAGAATAAATTGTCTTGGCAAGGTCCGAGAAAGTCTGAAAGATTATATGCTGTGCATGATAAAGTTATTGATTTGCAGACTGAAAATATGGAACTGAAGAAAACGAACAGCCAGCTTGTTACACAAATGAAAATTTGGAGGGAAATGGAGAAGCAGAATAGATTGAAGAATGCTTTACGCTTAAATACAATTGCTAAGAAGGTAGCCAGCATTCAAGCTGGAAATCAAAGCCTGCAAGAAGTGAATGAGTCTCTATTATTGCGGATTGATGAATTAGAATCTGAGCAGGCTGCTAATATTACCAGAGGTAGTAGTGATGAAGAACTTTTTTTGAATATCTTTCCGAATAGTAATTTATCTGACGCAGAGCAACTCGGTCTGAAGAAGAAAATTGCTGATTTGGTATTGAATAATAGCCAGCAACGACTACGCACGGAAGAATTGAACCGTGAGTTGAAAGAAAGGGATATTTCTGAAACTAATCTTGAGCAGCACATTGAATTGCTGAATGATGAAATGATCGCTAGTAGGCAAGATCATGATGATGAAAAAGAGGAATTGAATACTGCATATAATGAGCTCAAGAGAGAGGCTTCGCAGATTGTTGATTGGTTGAAGAAGCAACTAATAGATTATCAATCAAAACATCGTGCTGAAGAAATCGCGAAGGCGCGAGAAGATGACGACCTGGAGAGTTTAACGAAGAGTGAAAGAGAAAGTCTCGTGATAGAGATTGAGGAGGAGAGACAAAATTGGATTGGAGATCTGGGCGGTAGTCCTTCTTGTTTAAATTTTGTGATGCCGTCTAGAAGCGAAGATCTAGAAGTGAGCATCATTTGTGATTCTGATAGCATTGATGGGTCAACTATCACAGGGCCTCTTTAAATTTAATAAATGTCTATCTATATTTATCCTTCTAACTTGAATGTGTCATTAGCTTCCCTGCTCGGACAATGTGTTTTCCTTTCCATCTCAATAAGTCTTTGATTGGAAGTTGCACTTGCGTACGTACTCTTCGGGCTTGTGGTTTTACCTCTACATGATGCTTTTACAAACTTTTCTTTTTCCTTCAATTGTAACAAGTGCATAGATATTTTAATTCTGTTTTACAATTACATTCCACTTAGTCCATACATTATTGATTCTCGTATCTATAGTCTTCAATGATGTCATTGAGTCTTCTGACAACCATGTCCTTTTCTTCCAATTCTTGCTCTAACTTTGCACATTCCTTGAATCTGGACATGACGCCCATGTTTATATTTTGGTATTCTGATAGACCCTTGAATATGTCTAGCTCATTCTGCAATGTTTTGATAGTGCTTTTGCGTTTGTTGTCTCGTGTTAAAAGGCTTTCAATCACACCATTCTTTGCGGACAGCTTTATGTTATGCCGTTCGAGCTCCGCACTGAAATCCTGATTATTTTTGCCAACATCTTCTTCAGTCTTTCTCAATGTTTCTAGAATACGTTCAAATCTTGCCTCGACATCAGAGTTAAGTTCAACAGGCTTGCCACCGGAACGAAGCGATTCGATTTCATTTGTCAATTTGCTTTCCAATAGGTGAAGCGAAATCTTTTGGTAATCATGAAGCAGGGAAAGCTTGTCTGACATTGAAATCAAAAATGATTTACTAGGACTCATAAATTCCTGATCAAGATCATCCTCCGTTTCTCTGTTGTCATCCATTCTGTTGATAAGAACATTCAGTCTTCTAACTATGGCATCCTGCATTTCTTGAAGGAGAGAAACCTTCCTTAGATTAATCACTGCTCCACGAGGTCCAGCAGTTTTTAGGCTCTACGAAGAAAAAATATTTAGCAGTAATGAGGTGAGTGAATGTATTCATTTTCAAGTATTGAATGGAAGATTGGCACTTACTTGTTCTAGACCAGCAACCTTGGCTTTAAGCTTCTTGATCATTTTATCTCTCTTGCTCACAATATCTCTCAGTTCGTCTGAAGTCAGCTCTTCAAATTCTGAATCAACGTCACCGAAGCTTTTCATGCTTGAGGACATTTGTAAAGAAGCCTGCGTTACTATGGAACGGCGCGATGAATAGGCTTCCTCTAAAGATTTTATTTCAAGCTCCCTTGCTTCTAACGCCATGGTCAAATCATCAACCTGCGCTCTTAAAACAATTTCAACATTCATCTTCTCTTTCATTGTTTCTATTCGGTCTTTCAAGATTCGAACTTCATGCTGTAGTTCTTCTACACGACCTTGATCTTTTTCGGATTTTTGTTCCAAGCAAGAAATAAATGCTGCGTCAACTTTGATAATGCTGGCTTGCATAGTGTCTGGACCACTATCAGCTGAAACGGCAGAATTCATTTGCTTACTTTCCAATACCTTGTTGACTTCAGCAAATTGCGCCTCGAGAATAGCTATCTTTTCCTTGTCCGCTTTTGCTTCTCCCAGCTGCTTGAGCATTGCCTTAGCCTGAGATCTCTGACGAATGATGGTGAGTTGGTGTAACTTACAGATTCTTTCCAATTGCTTAATCTCGTCATCAGTGTATTGAGAAAGATTCGTTATTTTCTTTTGTTCGGTCACCCTGCCTCCTTGTCCACCAAATCTACTAAGCAATCCGGCATTGGTAGTTGCATTTACATTGTCCCTCAATGCCTCGATTTCGTCATCTTTCTCCTTAATTGACATGATTGTTTCCTCCAGGAGTCCTCCTACAGTTTCTATCTCATTTTCCAGAGCATTGACTCTGTTCCCTAGCTGCTGGTTTTCTTTCCTTACACTTTCAACTTCGCGGGATGAAGGATTAGTCGTGGGTGCAGCGGTCGCCTCGGCTTCGCAAGTGGTTTCGCCAACTTCATGAGTTACAGCGTCAACGATGTTTCCTATTCTTGACATTGATTCTTGGGCCTCTTGTGCATATCTCTCTTCCGCATCTTTCAGATTTTGCTCCAGGGATGATATATGCTGCTCGAAATACTGCTTCTCTGCAGATAATCTACGTATCTCCTCATTATGAGTTTCTTTGAGCTCTTCTGCAGAATGCTCACACAATATTTTCTCTTCTACCAATCTCCGAAGTTCAACCTTGTGAGCTTCTACCGTCTGCGCAAGCCTTTGCTTCAATTCCTTCTTCTCAGATATAATGCCCTCGATCTCAGCCTTGTAGCCATCTTCCAAATCAGCAAATTTATGCTCATCCTCCTTTGTGATCTTTCCGGATGTTGTGGTACTGCTCCTTTCTGATTCGATTTTTGATAATGTAGATGATTGATCCTTTGAATTGGCATTTTCCAAATCAATCAATCGCTGTTCTAAGTTTGACTTCTCAACAAGAAGAACTTTGATTTCTTTCTCATGAGATACTTTTAAGCACTGTATGAAGCTAGAATTGCCGTCTCTCATGTTGTCTATTTCTACCTTATATGCACCCTTCATGTCGTGAAGTTGCTTTTCGCACTCAGTCTTTTCAGCAACCATTTTCCTAATCTCAATCTGCATTTCTAGTTGAAGCTTTTCTACTATAGTGGTCTTCTCGCTAAGATGTGTTAAAACCTTTTGGTGCTCTTCTTCGGAAACGCCTCTGTTATTATGTGTCATGGGCTTCCAAGAACCTGACATATCACTAGGAATAGCACTCCCATTGAATGTGGCAAGGCTCCTTTTCACAGTAGAATCTTGACCCTCCTTTGCCTTTACATAAGAAGTCTGCTGGTTCACAGTTGTCTTGTTTTTGAACCGAGATGCAGCCATCGCCACCCGAGCTTTGACTGTACCAGTAGGAATACTGACGTCGAATGCCCGTTTTGCGCGTTGTACAGCACTCTCCGATCGCGGATCAGAATTCGCTGTCCACGAACTAACGCTTTGTGTACCAGAAACTGAATCACGATCTTGTTGCAATGTCTTGACGAGTTGCTTTGTTTCTTCAAGTTCTGCATGCACTGCCTCTAATTCGACCATATCTCCAACATTATTCAACTTGCTCTTTAATTCAGAAATAGCTGAGTCCCCGGAGCTAACATCCACTCGTAGGCCATCAATTGTTCGGCCATTTTGCTGAATTTCCTCTCTTGCCTCGAAGATTAGTGTTTTTTGCTTCTGAATCAATGCACTTTGTTCTTTCACCTTCTTCTCCTTTTCTACAATTATTGCATCGCTGTCTCTCCTATTTTCTTCAGCCTTTGATTTCATTTCCTCTATGGCCTTTTGATGAGTTTGCAATAGCTGTAATCTATATTTTTCCACTTCTGCACTTGTAAAGTTGGACTTATCCCCAATTCCAAGTTGAGAAGATTTCGATCGCTCAATTGCTTCGTTCGTCGACTTTTCCTGGCTCTTCCATTCATCCATAGACCGTTGCAGTGCTTCAATGATGATATCTTTCGACTCTAATTCAGTTCTAAGCATATCAATATCATTTGGTGTACCTCCTGCACTCGATAATTTTGCACAGTCGGCAGATGTACCCTCGCCAATTCCAATACCGTTTGCCTCTAGAATACCTTTGAGTTCTACGATCTCCTTCTTGGAATTAATGTCTTTCATGAAAAATTTCTGCTTATCACTTTCCATATCGGTAACCCGACCCATCAAATTATCCACTTTTTTGCCCATGCTCTGGATTTCTTGCCGCTTTTCCTCCAAATCCTTCATTGTATCAGCTGCCACTTCAAACAAGTCACAGTAAGCCTGAACACGTTCTGCTTCGCTCAATTTCATAAAGTCTGCCATGTGCAAGACTGGCAAATCATCAGCAGTCTCAATGCTTGCTCCAATACTAGATGAAACTGAAGCCCCACTGCTGGCATCAATATTCACATCACTCATAGGACGTAATGGCGAATGGAACCCAGTGGTAGGAGACGGCGTATACGAAGGCAGATCAAGAGCCACTCCGGGCGATGGAGTAGCCTTGGGCGATGGAGTGCCCTTCCTGCTATGACGAAATTTCCGTCTATCCAACTGAGGCGATGCAAGTGCGATCTGTGATGAATCATGCGTCATGTCCATAATATCATTTTCACTTTCTAGTGGTGGTGGTGGGGGAGCGAATAATGCCGGAATTTTTAATTGTCCAATCTTCTTTCTATCTATGATCTTCTTGGGACTAAAATCCTTGCGCGTGGGTGTGAATCCAAATACTCTGTTCGTCACAGGAGAGGTTCCCTTCATCTTCTCTGTTTTTACATCAACTGCATATTGCGCATCAAATTCTGCGAATGGATCGGAAGGGAAATCAAATGCTGCAGGATAATGCGCATCTCTCTCATCCAAGCTTATGTGAGGCGCCCATGGATCAACATTTCCACCATTCTCGTCAGACGGCGCAGATTGAAAGGAATTGATCCCCTCTGATGTAATTTCACTTCTTGAGGGAAGAATAGACTTGGAAGTAAAAGACGAGGAAGGCTGCAAGGCGGCACTCGCAGTCCCACTCGTGTTGTAGGCCTTCATTGACTGTTGCTTCACATGGTACTTAATGAATTCCCTCCGCTTCGCCTTATTCATGGCACCAATCTTGAGCGAGTTCATGGATCGAAAACTTGCATCATCACCCTCATCCACATCAGAGTCAATATCATTGCTAAAATTCGACCCCGTCATTGAAATCCTCCGCTTTGAATCTTCAATTTCTGCACGATCGTTATCATCATCATTTGTCCTCATCTTCAAGGCGTGCTTGATGGCTTGGAAGGGAACAAATTGTGTTTCAATGACATCATGCGCGCCCACATCCAAGATCGATCCCCGAGCTGGTGGTGGCGTGACCATTACTTCTTGATCCTGCAGACTCTTGCGAGTCTTTTTAGTAGGTGATTTACGAAAGAATCTTGGTTTATACGACGCATCATCGTCGGAAGAGATATCGCGGTCACTTTCGCTTTGTGGGTAGCTATGGCTCGTGTTGACCGTGGGTCCAAAGTTGAAGCTTCCATCTTCTTTTCCTACCCGTCCAGATCGTCCTGGTCGTCGTGGAGACCGTCGAAACTTTGGCATTTCTCGTGGTTTGTGTTTGTAAGAGTTCAAATGTCAAGGTGAAGTGTGGTGAGTGGAAATATAGACGACCTATTGAAGAGCTTTAACGTTCACGAGCAGCTCTAATGTGAGATGTGAGAACCTGTGAGAACTCACAGCGAGCTAACAACAGCCAAGACTTGCAATGGTTCGTGCACGACACAATTGTTTTCCTTATAACCTATACCAAGTATCATATCAGTAATACAACAGTAAGAATAAGAAAGGAGTTCAATGCTATCTGGTATCTAATTGTACCTCCCGCCCCTCTTCAACCTCCTCCTGCTTAATGTCAAATATGAGAATGCTAATGCGGATAGTTACATTAAGGCTTTGCATATGCGAGTGGTGGTGCATGAATCTTCAAGCTGGGAGGTTGATGCACGTTAATCTAAAATAATCGGCCAGCAGATTGAAAACATCAGCTGTCGATACATGTAGCGAAGTTCAACAATTAACATCGATTCATTATCTGGCATCTAGCTAGCATATTGATATTAGCACCTCTAGCTAGAGAGTGCCTATCATCTAGCATCTATAATATCATATAATGATTGATGACGAAGATAACAATATTGATTATCCACTTTTTTTGTCAGAAGAAGTTCAATGTTTTCATGTGGTCTTTGGTTCCTTTGGAAAGAAATGGCAGTGGATCTATATCTACAACTGCTCCAATATGGTTGATAGATCTTTGCTGATAACTTCTACAATATGCTTTCTTTTCTTTTGTCCAATGACATTGTGAATTACCGTTAACTAAAGGTTTCGAGCTTTTCACAAAGAGGAGTTTCGAAGAAAAATGAAGCAAGCAAGCGACAAGCGAACATCCAGCATCAAGAGAAAGATGAGCGAATGATCAATGATTCCAACCCCGCATTCACAGCATTTATCTCACAGTATCGTAATTAGAAGTACAAGAAGAGTCCCACAATGAGCGATGAAAACAACCCAGCTTCCCACGAACGTTTTCTCGATGCCGATGAAATTGACGGTTTGCTAGAGAAAGTTGGAGCCATCCAGCGGCCTTCCGTCAGGGCACATCTCGAATCCCTCGGACAAAAGATCCGACGCGATGCAAATGCTTTGAAACGCATGGAAGACAGCAGCAGTAGTGCCATTGCCAAAGAATCAGCACCCGATAAATCGGAAAGTCCGGTAGAAGCAACGGCAGCATCTGCAGAACCCACGACCGACGAAGCACCAGCGATTGCTCCTGTCACGACGCCAGCAAAACCGTCATCAGTCTCCGCTGCTCCTCCGACCACTTCATCCTCCTCCATGAAATACAAATCCATCGATAAATTCTCCTTCGACGCAGGATCCTACAATTCCCCAACAGTCACAATCTACATTCTCCTCCCCGACATTGGAACCCATCCCAAATCTCAAATTGACTGCTCCTTCACCAACTCATCGTTCGATCTGACAATCTCAGATTTCAACGGGGTCAACTATCGTCTATTGAAGGACAATTTTGAACATGACATCGACCCCAAAGGATCGAAAGTGAGAATCAAAGCAAATAAGATCATTCTCAAGCTGCAGAAAGTCAAATCAGAGTATGGATCTTATGATAGCTGGAATGAGCTCACCTCCAACAAGGGAAAGGCCAGTAGTGCAAAGAAAAAGAAAGATAAAGATAATCCCACAGCGAGCATCATGGATTTGATGAAGGATATGTATGACAAGGGAGATGATAGTATGAAAAAAATGATTGGAGAGACGATGACGAAGCAGAGGGACGGGAAGTTGGGCAATGGACTTGATCAAGGCATGGACGATATGAAGTTTTAGAATGTAGACTAGAGCTGCAACATAATATGATCTTGAGTGTGATGAGTTGGTAACTTGCTGCTGTTGGGGAAGTGAAGGAATAATCATGATAAAGGTGAAAGGAAGAGGATCATATGAATATCTGTTACGGAGGCTTTTTGTGTGTCAAAACAATGATCGTGTCTCTTGATGTCTTCATTCTAAATAAGCATTTGCACCCACCAAGGTGTAAGATACGATAACAACATATCTTTTCTTTTTTCCCTGTTTAAGTAGGAAGTCATTAACCATGCCAACCTAAGTTTTCAAAAAATCCTCAGATTATTATTATTATTGTTGACAAACAAACCACAACCATGATAATGTAGTCAGATCATATTAAAGATTGAAATTGATGAGGGGAGGCATATCTTTGGAAAATAGCACAGTCATCGACATGATGGTGGTCTTCAGAACCCTGATCACTGCTCGCTCGCTATCATCGTAAATCGTAATGCCTTGATGTGCGACACGCGATAGGACAGCATGTAGAATAGGTTTTAGCTGGTTTTAGTAGAAAATACAGTTTTCTTCCGTTTTTTCAATCGTAACAAATTTGAAAGGGCCTATTCTGACACAATTTCATCGCTATTCGTCAATCTGGCATAAATTGCAGCAGAAACCACCAGTAGTAGCCAGCAGAAAGTTAGCAAGTACAACAGTCCATAGTCTTCAGTCTGCAGTCTTTCTTCTCTTCTTGGAAAACGGGACGGCGTCGTTGTTGAGTTTTAGCAAGGAATAGTTGACCATAAGTGCATAAATACTGCAAATGATATCAAGCATCAATGTTTCAAGTCCTGGCTCGATTTCGGGTAGCACCCTGAAATCGAAATCGTTGACCGTCGGTTCCGCCAGATCTCTTGGGACCGGGTCCACTGCGGCAGTTGCTAGCCTTAAAATGGAACGAAATCTTTTAGAGCGAATGGTCCAAGAGAGAGATGAGAAGATATCATCCCTACAAAAGAGCATCGAAGTACAGAATGATCACGTCAACAAGATGCAAGCTAGGATTGAGACGTCGGAACGACGCGAGAAACAAATTGAGCAAAGGCACAAGCTCAAGGTTGATAACTTGAACCATGAGAAAAGTATGCTGAAGTCCCAGCTTCAAGTCATGCATGGCGAGATCCGGAGAATATCGGATGATCCTATTCACCACGCCCTTAATATCAACGGTGGCGGTCGGGCCGGTGCCTCAAATGTCCTGGCATTAACATCTGAGGAGGATAAAATCATGTCTCAGCTAATGCCCGCTGGAAATCCGTTTGGAGTCGAGAAGGAGCAGAGCAGAGAACAAGTGAGATTCAAGCTAGCCAACAGCGCGCAAGGTGTTCTTCTACAAAAGCAGCTTTATCAAGCTATGAATTCATTGAAACAGCTAAGAGAACAGACAGCCGCGATGAAAAAGAATTACGATGAGATTGTAACAAGTCTCCAGCAGGACTTTGTTCTTGCTTCAGATGCAAAGGCTAGAGTCGAGTCTGAGCTTCTCAGTCAGTTATCCCTACTTGATCAAAATAAGAAAATCTCGGAGAGGTCTCTCGAAGATCAGCTCGTCCAAAAGGATGCTAGAATTAGGAGACTGGAAAAGAGATTGCGCTCCATGGATGACATTGACGATGAAGAAGACATGAGTGCTGACGATAGCGCCATAAATAATCAGTTGTCATTCAGTAGCATCGGGGGAGATAGCCTCGGTGCAAAAAGCATCGGAGATGCCAACTTTAGTTATCGTACACAATTCCAGGATAAGAAACCAGGTTTGGGTGAACGTGAACTAGAGGCTCCATATTCAATGTCATCTCAAAATGTTTTCTCGTCATTAACTCCTCAGAGTGGTGCTGTCTTTAGAGAGGCAAGTGCTACATCCCAGTCCACGAAACCATCATCTAGCATGTCAGCTGCCAGCTTGCTTCTCCAGCAAAGTCAAAGCAGAGCCTATTCGATCCTGCGGAAAACTTCTATGCGCAGTAGTAACTCTTCCAGTAGTAGAAGAGGAAGTCGAACTCCGTCAATCGTTGAAGAAGAGGAGGAGGATGACGATGAAATATCTATGCGCAGTAGTAACTCTTCCAGTAGTAGAAGAGGAAGTCGAACTTCTCCGTCAATCGTTGAAGAAGAGGAGGAGGAGGATGACGATGAAATATCTGTCCAGTCGCATGCAGAAACACCTTCCTTTCCTTCGAACTTGTCACAAGAGAGCCAAGAGGGAGATGACGACGATACAAAATCAGTCCAGTCGTATGTGACTACTGCAAGTGAGGCAGCTTCCGCTACTTCAAATTTATTGCAGGGGAGTCGCGCTCGCGCAATGAAGTTACTGTCAAAAGCGGTACCCGAACCTCCTCAGGAGATAACCCAAGTCCTTTCCATTGAAATTGATGACTTAGAGGAGATAACCCAAGTCCTTTCCACTGAAATTGATGATTTTGATATTGATGATTTTGATTTGACATAAGGAGTTCCTGTGTTAATCTCATGAGTCGTCAAATTCACAAATGCACAAACTCCATGTCGTGGTAAAATAATATTAGTTTTTGTTCTAAAGTTACACATTAATTAAACTGGATTCATTTTCCACTTTTGGTTGTAAGAACTGTTTGGTGGAGATAAGAATGGCTCTTCTCCACTTTCTGCATTTGCGACACTTATTCCCTTGTCGGAACCAGATAAGGTAAAGCGATCATCTGCAGTTCGTAGCCACGAGTCGAAGACTTGTGAGCAATGTTTCAGCTTTATTCTGATAAAGTTGCTTGCTTTTTCACCATCAAGGGCAAGGCAATAATTCTTGAAACGTCCGTTTCTCATCCGCCCATTCTCATCAATCTTGTAGTGTTCGTGAGTGGAGGACGAGCATTTGACAAGGAATACACTGAGCCATTCCTTGCCAGCTCCTGAAGAAAGGCACATTGAATCCCCAATATCACTTTGGATTTCTATTGTAAAGAAAGTTGAAACTAGGATTGCCCTGAATAGAGGGGACCGTGTTAGGATGATATTCTCACAAGTAATACGCAACAGCGACATAAATTAAAGAGACAGGGTATTTTGAACTCACCAGATTTATCAAGAATTTCGAGAGGCTTCAATGAACCTGTGAACTCCCACTGGCTAAGAAAGGAGACCTGCCGGTACCCATTCGGCCACATAACCGCTAATTTTATTGGAGTGTAATCTATTCCCAGACCAAATGTAATGCGATCATCTTGATATCCAGAGTCAGAGGTGTGCTGATGATACGAAACTTCTCTAAATTGTCTCCTTTCCCGTCCATCATTGTGGACAGTTGTGAGAATCAACGTCGCCCCTATCCCATAAACGTTGTTATCTATACCATTTCCCTTCAGTTTGAAGGTAATGTATCTGTTCCTCCGATCCAGCTCGGATGGCGTGTTGTAGAAGAAACGAAGATATCCAAAACTATGGGAAACAACTGCGTCAGTGAAACCATCGTTATTCAAATCTACCAACGTCAGTCCCGGTGCTCCACTGCGGGAAGATGACCCAGTTTCCTTAAATTTTTTGCATATTCGCTTCATCTGTTTGAACTCTTGTTTTCTGCAGTCTTCGTTGTCGAAAAGTTGATGCAGGTCTGGAAAAGCAAGAGATCTATCATTAATATCTCCCAATGCATTATTTCCACTACAATTTTCTTGAAGATCCCATTGCTTCTCCTCACTACCCTGCGTATAGATAGCAATCGCACCTGGCTGGCTGCACATTACAATGACGTTAATGTCACCATCGTTGTTGAGATCAAGGACCCTGACATTTTCACCCTTGCAATACTTTGGCAAATCAAGCACCAGTCCCTGATACTTCCTTCCGATAGGTAAGACATCGTCAGGCCTATCCGACGAAAAATAGAATACAATCTTATCAATATATAAAACAATTTGATCTGCAATCATATCATTGTCCAAGTCCGCTGAGATCATCGAAATAGCGGAACAACCATTATTTCCGTCGAAGGAACCGTGGGGGCAGCAAGGAGGTTGCAATTTGTTGCCTGGTTTAAAGTCACGATAAGTCGTAGATATTTCTTCCATGGCTTGATTTGTTTGATTAAACTTGTAAATAGCAGTAGTGCCAACTGGTCTCGAGCTACAGAATTTCCGTACTTCATCTGAATATTTTCCATATTCAGGATATGCAGGGTCAACCCCTGGTCCATCTCTTTCAGGAAAGCAAAAACCTCTGATTATCATGATTTCATTTGCAATTCCATCCCCATCTGCATCGGTTAAAATCATTGTCGTAGGATATTCCATCATGCTCTTATCTTCCGTCCACGTCCGATCACCTTGGTTGATCAATAACACACTAGCCGAAACTATGTTGTCTTTTCTTCTAGACTGCACAGCGAAAATATCAATCAATCCATCCCCATTCACATCTTTCACAACAATAGAAAGAGTGAGTTATCTCTGATTACTATTAATGTTTCTGCATCAATCATATCACTTACCCATCATGTAATTGAATCTTCCTCGTCCTGATCGATGGGAAAGCCCAGACGCGACTGCTTGAGTTCGCCCGCCTCGAAATACAACTTGTCCAGTCGAATCCAATTCGCCAAAAAACAGAAAACTATCCAGCATTGAAGGATTGACTAGTGGCCTTCCGTGATTTCCTCCCTGGGCAATATAGAGATCGAGTATGCCATCTCCATCCAAATCAAGAAGATTTTGACCATGAGGGTCGATCCAAGAAAATCCTCGATCTTGCCTAAAGTCGTCTGGATCATCTTCAAATATGATTCTATCAGCGATGGACTTCAAAACGAGCTCACCGTCGTCATTTGGGGATGGCGTAGTCAAGGCCAACTCCATGCGGTCATCAAGAGTGTCATCTTCGTTCACGATCCTATGCCCATGCATAGAATTGAAGTAATCAAGAAAACCGTCTCCATTCAAATCTACAAATAGAGGTGAACCTTGATGCTTATATGGCATTCCGGAGTGTACTGGCTGGTACCAATACGAAGGATCCACAGAAAACATGGATTCGGTGATATCTGTGAAGGTTGCTAATGGACATTTGCTAGCTGGTGTATTTGCACAGAACTGACATCCCGAGCAATGACTATTATCACAGTCTTCTTCTTCGCACCAATTGTTGCAAGTTGTGACAGCATCAAAGTTGCACTGACCTGAACATGTGAATTCACATCCTGCACATCTCAATTTGTGACATCTCGATCCTTTGGAGCAATACTCTTCATCGCAACGATTTTCCGATAGATTCCTAAGGTGACGATTCTGTGTTTCTGCTGTGGTAGAGTGAAGAACAGATAATGCAAACGCAAGATACTTCATAGTCACCATGATGAATTTTTCTAAAACTTATAATGAGGGAGAGAGAAAGTGGTGATTGTTTTTTGGCGAGTACGGGTTTTTAGCTGCGAATGACAAAAAGTCATAATAATATGTTCCAATCCCATGAAGAATTAAATAGCCTAGAGATGATGATAGATTTGATTTTTTACACACGTCGTCCTTTCCTCCTTTTGTGGTCGAGAAATCTGTGTGACGTTCTTGTTGTGAGAAAGAGAAACCTCCCGTCAACAACGTCAACGTCGAACTAACATGCGATCCATTCGTGATTCTCACAATCGAAATCTGAACTTATTACACTGATCTAAAATGAAATTCACTGCTGCTATCTTCCTTACTGCTATCGGCGGAACAACTGCTTTCACTTCCCTCAGCCAATCTCGGAGTAGTGCAGTCAAACCCCTCAACTACGGATGGGACGCAGTCAACGCCGCTGCAGCCGCCCCGCCTGCTGCCCCTGCACCCGTAGTAGCACAACCTCCTGCCCCAGCTGCAGCTGCAGCCCCACCCGCTTCCCCTCCCGCTCCGAAGACTGTCGAAGAAGACGAACCAATGTCTAAGGCTTGGGCTGCGAAGGTTGACTATGATCCTTCGAAGGATGTCTTTCCCGTCTTCCCTCCTGGATTCAAAACTTTTGATCAAATCTGGGCTGAGTTCCAGGCCAACAAGGCTGCTGGAAGAGTTTAAGATGTGACCTTGTTACAGCTTTTTCGTGAGATCAAGGCAGGCGTGTGTCAGAAAAGGAATACGCAAATGTAGATAAAGTACATTTATGCTTTATCTTATCCCCTCTAGATCGCGAGGGTGGTGTATCTTGTAGATATTCTGAATTTCATATCATAAATTAAGACATTTTGCATAAAGTTGGAAGTCCTTGTATTTACAACAGAATTTTGTATTTCTCTTTGCTAGGTACATGATTCAAGACTACGTTGCCATCGTATGCGAGAGTCACAAACAACCATGGATCGGCAGCACTCCAAGTAAGGTCATAAATTGCTTCTCGCATTTCCATCTTAGTGACACGTACATCAGGAGCATTGCCACCATCTGTACCGACACTGTCTGCATCCTCAGCAATATTATCAAAACTTTCGGCGGCAGGATTTTCAGCATGAGAATTTTCATCATCTATAGGTGTAAAGTCATCATCAGCACTATCGCCAACCAAATCAATAAGAGGAGCCGACGATATGGAGCTGATCCTCCATAGATTCACAATACTATCGGTACCTCCGCTAAGAATCAACTGATCATGGAAAGCATTGTATTTTACACAAGTTGCCCAATGAGTATGCCCACCCCTGACAGTTCGAAGAGGAGATTGTCTTGCCCAACTAGAACTAGAAGTGTTTCCATTATTTTCATCATTGTAGGATGCAGTAAATCTCAAGTCCCAAAATTTGATGAGGCCGTCCTGTCCAGAAGAACTAAGCACATTGGGCTTGTTCGGATTATAATCCAAATCTGTCACGCCGAAACGATGGCATGACCTCAAACCATTTGTTAATTTCGCAGGCGTTCTCATGTCCATGATGGCTATATCGGTGCCAAGAGTCACTGCACAGAGATGATGGTTATGAGGATCCCAAGAAGCTTTGGGAGGGTTTGGCATTAAACCCCTAGTATCCGGTATTTGTAGATTCACTTGATCCAAATGCGTGGCGCAAGATGTGCCAACATCAAAGGTCGTGAAACATACCTCCCTATTCCTACTCTGGACTGTAATGAGATTGGCTCCTGTAACTTTTCCTATCGAAGGCGATTCGTCATAATCATTGCAGTTCGGTATGCAAGCTGGATTCCATTGCATGTCAGTGACCCGTCCAGGGCCAAGATCGAAGTCACAAACTTTACTCATTGATTTTGTAAGTTCTTCTGCCTTGTCATTGTCGTAATCAATTTCGTCTGGGTAAAAGTCAATGGCATCTTCCCTCATTGCTGTTTCGGGAATGCGCCACAGTGCCGTCTCTGTTTGTGCGCTGCTTGTCGCGACAGTGCCGTCATTGGCACTTCGACATGTGATAACTAAGCTGCTGTCGAGGGGACTACTTGAACAGGACCAAATCTCTCCGTGGCTCGCATCCTCGTCATCGCCAAAATTGAGCTGTGCATCGACAGCCATTTCGTTCATTTCTTCATGATAGCGAAGAAGGTAAAGAGGATTCACAGGGGCGGTACCGCCCATATAATCTGTGTTATTTTGTTGCGGCGGTGGAAGGGAACATGTACCTACCAGAAAACGGTGGTTGCGGGTATCATTCTGGACAGAACTGATGCACCTCGACGGGACGTTAAGGGATATTTCCGCTGACGTATTCGAAAACATGGTTGTGGCCGATCTGTTTTCTGTGTGAGATAACCAAATGCCAGAAGCTACTAGACTAGCTAGAGAGCTCAAGAGAGAAAAAGATGTGTGAATGCGATAATAATAATATGATGATTGATGATTGATGATGATGATGATGATGATGATGAATGAAATTGGAAATGAATTGAGTGTTGCGAAAGCAAGCAAAAATATACCGGTACACCGCAAGACGTAACAGGTTACTAATCAGTGGCGTCCCCAGGTATCTATCTTCTGTAATTTTTAAACCTTCTTCTTTATCATGCTTTCTTGATTTGCGATATGCTGTTTCCTTACCATAGAATCACCTGATGTGCACAGTACAATGAACTACTGGCTGCCTTCAAAATTACTTCGTGAGGCGACATCTTTTGATGTTGATAGTCATTCATGATTTTGCGAAGAGCTGTACTAATACTAATATGAAGGACCTATCGCAAAAAGCAGAAATGATTACGAATAAAGTGTTTTTATTCAATACTTTATTGCCTACACTAATTATCGAGAGGCTGTGCAATTCTTGAGCTACTTTCTGCCTTTTCAAACACATCAATTGGTTCAAACGCAATAGGCACAGAACCGGGGTCTGTCACTCGTGACACACCAGAATCACCAGAATCAATGTCTACTGTAGTTCCTTCAGAAGGCTGATAAACAATGTTCAAAGACCTCACTGCTGGGTTTGGCTTTATTTTCTTTCCTATCTTTTTTGCCTGAAGCAACAAGACTCCCATTGAATTCTTTGAAGGTGCCATGTAGACAGAATTCTTTGGTTGCGGTGGCTCAAACTGTCCCAGTCCCTTGTTTGGACGACAGAAAGGGTATTCCTGCTCTGTGAAACCTAGCTGCTCATAAAACTTTTTGGTCTCTTTCACCTTTTGACAGTTTAGTGCCACAAACATCATGGGGTCGGGACTAATCCCTACGATCCCTCTTATTGGCAAACCTGAAGGAGAGACGACTTCCACCATTCCGTAACCATTGTAAACATTACCTCCATCCTTGACCATTTGACTGATTCTATAAGCAGGCACGCCCATCTGTAAATAGGCAATATTATCCCCTGGTGCATCGTTTCCCTTTACATAGTATGCATCTGTCGCCAGACTATCGTAGCGCACGCGCACCGACGCATGACCTCCATATTTATCGAAGGAGGAGACTGCAGGTTCCCAATCGTCTGGAATGCTAAATTGTTGTGGGCCGAACGACATCCAGGTTTCAGTGACAGATCCTACTTTACGTTGATGAAGTTTCTTCATAGAAAATCCATCTTCGAGGAATGCAATCATATCAGCTTGCTGTGATTTATCCGCAACATCTACAGTGATCCCCTGAAGAACAGATTTCGCATCTAAATATTCTGGAAGTGCGCCAACGGTAGCGCTAGCAGTGATGGGCGTAGATAATGATAGGGCATTCATAGCCACTGTTGCCATTAGCGCGTTTGCAGAGTTGGAAAAGAGTGAGCGCCGAGATTGCTGACCAAATTCGACATTCGTTTCTTGCACAGAATGTAATTCTCTGCCTAGATGAGCATCCTTAGACCCATCTTTGACAGCTTGTAGGGATGACAAATTAGATTCATTGATGTTGGGTCTTGGAATTACATCGATCCTTGAAGATATCAGTTGAAATGCATTAGAGGATACGAAACTTGTAAGTAGTAGTGTCAGTGAAATTTGCATTTTGATGAGCCAGTGAAGGGTAGGTGTACACAACTGCAATTTAGCCTAGAGCGTATTGAATTTGGAGTAAGAGTGCAGTAATTGGTGTTACCGTAAGTTTATGACCGATGCTGTTCTAGATAGTAGCGCATTCAATCTACGAAGAAAGTGCAAATGTGTGTCACATGAGTGTGACAACTAAAACAACTACTGACAACCCCTGTATTCATTCTGCGTCACTACTACTAGGTACTGTAGCTTCCCGCAAAATTTGGAATCAATAAAACTCAAGCGTATTATCCAATACTACCTAAGTACTACTCTCCAGGTTCGATTTGCGTAAGTACTCTCATCATCAATAACAAACGGACAGTGCATGCACAACGAATCATCAAGAGTTAAGATTGTTGAATATCTCGAAATTTACAAGTTTTGTGAAAACACAAAACAAATTACTAAATAGTATAAAAATAGTTGGACAAAAACACAGTATTTAGGCTCATGTACCACAACGAACCCACAACAACCTATCAAACTATTCCATCAAGTCATGTGATGCATATCGCAGCTCTTCTAGCACATCGTTTATTTGTTCCACAAGATCCCTTATTTTTCCCTGCAAACCACTCACTCCTTCTCTCAACATCATCAAAACTCTATCATCTCTGCTAATCGTCTCAGCCTTATCTTCACTTCCATTTGCATTCAACTCTCTGCTTTCAAGGTCAAGCTTCTCGTTTCTTTCCCTAATTATTTCCAGATGAAGTGCTGCTGTCAAATTCAGCTTTTCTTTCTCAATCTCTTGCAACTGTTTGATAAACTTGACCACATTCTTGCTGATATCACCGTTATTATCATTACCAACTCTTGCTTCCATCAATGCCTGTATATCTCTAATAGAGCGCGATATAACTGTAAAGGATGCAGTGACACTCGTAGCAAGGTGAGGGTACGATGTCAGATTGCCACTCGTTAAAACATCCTCTAGACCATCATTGAATTGTCTATAGACCGCCACACGAGACTTTTGCAATTCGAAAAGTTTCCCTATTTGCTCTGCCGGGGAGAGTTTGGATAATTCTTTTTGAAGCCTGCTGGACGCTGCAATATCACTGTTGGATGCCGCATCATCATTCTGCTGCTGCTGTGCGCCCTTTTCTCCATCACTCTTACTTTCGTCGTTTAGTATCTTCGGCTTCGGCTCATCGGTGGAATTTACATCGTCTGGTATGCAGCAATCTTCCCCTGTTTGTCCAGGACGAGTCCACTGCTGGGTATTCATGAGATCAAGCGTTTGGCCTAACTTTTTGAGTTCGGGAGTAGCGGCTTGGAGCGCATCTTTCTCTCCACCATTTTTAGCACGGGATGATAAGATGGAGAGTGCATCTTGGATGTTAATTCCACTTTGTGCAGTTGTTGGTGCGTTCTGATCTGTTTCTGACATCATGAAATTATCAGAGTTAGGATTTGATGTTCCTTTATAATATGCAGGTAATGGATGTCGTATGCAAGATAGATGATAGATGATAATATTATGGTAGATGGTACCAGTAGATGAAGATGATCTAATAATGATGATGATGATAAATAGAAAATAGATTAAAATCGAAGAACGATGAAGAAAGGCAAAACGAAAGAGCAAAGCAAAAGAAAGCAAACTGCCTAACAGTACAGGACTGTAAACCTATTAAATAAATAAATAAATAGAAACTCTTCGTACACGTTACACGACCACTGCCCCCCGCGCCAGAATGACGATCCGTTCCTTTTTTGGGCCAAAACCTGCCAAAACCAAAATGCACCAACCAGTAGACAATAATGTGCTACTGTTGTGTGCTGTGTGCTTTGCTATCTGCTATCTACTATCTGCTGTTCCATATAATATATCAACGACCACAACCATACATAGACAACAGAGAACCACATCATTAACAATTGAGGCTGATCGATCACGAGATATTCAAGCACCTGATAGAAAGTCAGATTGGATTGCTCCCCGATGGCAACAAACAAACATTGCAACAGCACTCCTTCACCATAACCCCAATATTATGATAACTACACAAACAGAATCAAATCTGTCAATGACACTGAATCCCAACGACAGGGAGGATGCTGAGGATGACGACTCCATCAAGACCATACCTGTCACGGGCGCTAAACGGAAACGCGTCCGCAAAGACCCAGGTTTTAGCCCTGGAGATAGAACTGACTTCGTCGCATTTCGACACTTTGAAGTGGAGGAGGAACGAATACGGCAGCAAAATTGCAATACAAAAAACACTGCATTCGTCTCCATTCCCAGTGAGATAGAGACTCATACCGACCAGATGACAACAAATTCATCCGGTTTGGAACTTCTGGAAAGAACTGATGTTGATAATCGTGAGGTCAAACAACAACCCGAACATAACCGACCCGAAACCGACGCACCGATGGAATTTACGAACGCATGGCCGAATGAAAGTGAATGTGATGAAGAAACGCCATTAAAACCAAAGAGGCTAATTTATCTGGCAGAAACAAATGTTCCCTCCACAACTCATCCGGAAGAATCTCAACAAACTCATCCACCCTCTGCAGCTGCGAGTACGATTAAGAACAAGATAGAATCTGAACCTACTAAGGTACCCTCTACAGCTGCGAGTACGATGATGAAAAAGATAGAATCTGAACCTACTAAGTTACTCTCTGCAGTTGCGTGTATGATTAAGAAGAAGATAGAGTCTAACGATAGTGATTCAACAATAGACTTGTTAGAATCATCATCATGTGATACCTCAGATCCAACGAGTACGATTAAGAACAAGAAAGAATCAGAACCTACTAAGTTACCCTCTGCAGCTGCGAGTACGATTAAGAACAAGAATGTAATCAATCCTGATGTTTCAATCTTGGACACCATTTGTGGCAAGAAAACGCTGAATACAACAGAAAATGAGCTTAAATCTGATGCAAGTAAGAAACTAATTCATGAAGAAACAAGAGCACATCCTGGTGATGGCATTACATCACAGTTATCGAACTCGAGAGTAAATCTAGTGTTACCTTCGCAAGAACACAAACTCGAAGTAGAATCACAGCAACATGCCAGCACAATTACAGCGGAAAGAAAGAGCAATATAGATGTGCATGTAGAAACAATCCAGCATATATTGAGCATCAATGCTACCAACAATAAGCATGATTCCATCCATCCTGAAATGGCAGTGAAAGACAGTTCTAATGACGAAAAAACGACTCTTCTAAACAGTTTTGAAGAAACTCATGTCTCAAAAGAAGATACTGAGACTACACATATACGAAATGCACAAGAATTAATTGCTGCTAAAAGTAAAGGATCTCCCTCCTCCGATCAGACTCTTCTCAATTTAGCACAATCCTACAACAAAGATATCGAAGAGCTTTGTGCTGACGACAGTGATTCAACAATAGACTTGTTAGAATCATCATCGTGCGATAGCTCAGATCCAACGAGGACGATTAAACACATGAAAGAATCAGAACTTACTAAGTTGGTACCCTCTGCAGCTACGAGAACGATTAAGAACAAGAATGTAATCAATCCTAATGTTTCAATCTTGGACACCATTTGTGCCAAGAAAACGCTGAATACAACAGTCAAAGAGATCGAAGTGGTTTGTCTTGACGATAGTGATTCAACAATAGACTTGTTAGAATCATCATTGTGCGATACCTCAGATCCAACAAGTCATACATTGCCACCAGCATCAAGTCGAAAGCGACGGAGAAATAGGAAACGAAAACTTATTCGCACATCCTCGTCCAATGCAGATATAGTTAATTTGTTTGATACAGACGATGTTGAGGAAGCACTGGGTTGGACTGCACGCCGAAGAAATAGATCTAGAAACAATTCCAGCAGAATTTGTAAAGCTCGTGCTCGTTGTACTGACGAAGAAGTAATTGAGCTTGATTGAGGTCCGTTCACTTTCATACGTTAGGGTTTTCAGTAATTATCCTGAATATAAAATGTAGTATAGTCTGTAACTTATTGCAATGTTATCAAGCACGAAGCAACGCGCTCAGCCATAGTAAAGTAGAATGATTTCTGGTTTGAAGAATGGAAATTCTTGTCTCGCAGTTTTTGAAATTACGGCTCGCTGTTTTGAGTATGATCAAATAAATGGAGTTGCGTTGACTTCCTTTACCTCGCTGACGACTCGTGGCGAAGAGCACAAAGGCGGAGACATGAGAATTGGTTGGTAGGTACGAGTTTCGACGTTACTAATACAACTATTATCTATTATGTACTACATACAATAATTTGACGGGACCATCAGACATCAAAGTTGGAGTAGGCACTGTGACCCATCGTTATGACCAATTACTAATTTAATTTTTTACTTTAATTCGCCGTTGGATAGCTTTCTCACGAAAAACAAAGCTAATTTAGGTGTTTTATCGAGAATTGGAATGATTATTAGTTATTAGCTTAATTATATTATTCCGCTTTTACGGAGTAACGGATTTTCATGCATCTCTCTGGGAAAGAGAGGGGTAATTTTAACAGTAATCAAGAGGGGTTCTTCGAAGAATGTTCATAAAACGTAAACCA
>Ga0306864_1000120_pt1 | contig 37135 bp, 20 predicted proteins | sample AntRauTorckE5430_FD_190448 | JGI IMG/M metagenome (GOLD analysis project Ga0306864, IMG submission 190448) | Saline lake microbial communities from Rauer Islands, Antarctica - Metagenome Torckler E5 #430 (v2) (version 2) | ecosystem: Environmental > Aquatic > Non-marine Saline and Alkaline >...
AAATCACATCGCCAAGGATGGCGGTGAAGCCCCAGAGGAATACGGCAATGTGCAGTTCGCCGTAGGCACGGTTTTCGGAGTAAGCCATCTTTAGTTCGTTAGACCTTTAGTTCGTTGGCGCAAAGGTCATCTTTAGCTGTGAGAAAAGCGGATTTAGCGCCTGCTTTGACCCGTACCTGCCAGAAAAAAGCAGGTACGGTATGGAACGTAATTCACAAAAAAACAGGAGCCATCCCGGACTTTATCCGGAGATTCCTCAATCTACCTACGTAATCAGCGTTTAACGTAAAGCATTTAGCATTTAGGCGGGCACGTGCGGTACACCGTAAAAAGGCATACGGAGTTACTCCCCAACAATACCTACATTGCCACATATCCGCCGCCACTATGAACCTATCGTCGCCCAGCGCCGAAGAGCAAATATGGCCAACCGGCCGACCCAAGACCCTGGCCAGTTACCTACCCGAACATTCAACATTAACAAACTACTGCCTTTGTATATGAACCAGGACTTCTACATAGGATTAATTCGCCAGGGCCTTCAGGGAGCATTACCCGAAGAAGGTAGCCTCCAGTTGGCCAAATGGCGGCTGGCTGATCCGGAACATCCCGTATTGGAGCAGCAGGTCCGCAAAAACTGGGAACTCAACCGACAGCACCAATCGGAGTCGGAGCTGGACCCCGATGCTGCTTTCAACGCTCTTCGCACCCGCGGCCGCGCCCACGAAAAAGAAAATACGGCTACCGTCAGGAAAATCTCCCCCGCCCGCTCTAACCGTCGGTCTTGGCTAGGTATTGCCGCCGTTCTGTTGATTCTACTCTCCGCTGGCTGGTTCTTAATGCCCTCCTTACAGGGAGACGGGCCCAGAGCGAAGATCGAAACCAAGCCGGGTGATCCGCCCCGGGAAGTAACACTCTCCGACGGCACAAAAATATGGCTCCGCGAAAACAGCCAATTGGAATACCCGGAAACCTTCGCCGGCAAATCACGCGCGGTTAAGCTCACTGGCGAAGCCTTCTTCGAAGTAGCGAAAAGCCCAGACACTCCGTTCCGGATAGACCTCCCTGGCGCTGAAGTAGAAGTGCTCGGCACCACTTTCCTAGTAAGTGCCCGCCCCGACACGACAATTGAAGTAACCGTACAAACCGGAAAAGTAGCCCTAAAAGTCAGCAACAAAACCCTGATCCTGCCCAAAGGAAAAGCAGGAAGCGGGAACCCGACTACCCAAGAAGTCGCCGAGCTCAATTACCAGCCCAACGCAGCAGCCTGGCGCAACAACACGCTAACTTTCAACGACCAGCCACTGGCAACAGTAGTCCGAGATCTTGAAGCCTACTTCAACGTCTCCATCATCTTTATCAACCGTCAATTACTTAACTGCCGCTTCAGAGGCCGTTTCCCCAATGCTAATTTGACGGAGATTCTGGACGCTATGCAGCCGACGCTCGCAATCACCTGGAAAGAGCTCGACGACGAATACCAACTTTATGATGGCAACTGCCAATAGAACCCCCATCGGTTATTTACCTATCACCCGCGGGAGATGACGGTAGTGCCTGCGGAAGGCTTCACCGTCCTTACGGCTCGGAACCTACAATGCTTACAAGCAGGTTAACGCATACTACGTTTACCCCTCCACGTCGGGAGAAGCGGAACCGTTCCCGGTACGCAGCTTACCTATTTTACTTTCGTTGAGCTATTCTGTACAATTTAGGTAGTAATAGGGCGCAGCCGCAGGTACAAGGAAAGCTTAGAGGAGCAAATAACATCCGTACTAATTCAATTTACCTTTGAACTTCCGTCCCTTAGGGACGCCGTATAAATAACTTACCGGTTTCGCTTCGCGGCTACTGCGTGGTTTGACCTGACGTTTTTGTTCCCACCGAAATTACAAATCCTTTGCATAGCCTTAGCTACGGAAATGATTTTTAATTTTGGTGGGGGCAAAACAAGGCGGTCAAAAGGCGTAAGTTATTTATACGGCGTTCCTTAGGCTGAGAGAAACCTTACTTAACCGTCACGGTGTAGTGAGGTGTCGGGTTCAGCGGACAAGAGTACTGGTAAGTACCGGGCGCAAGAAAAACAAGACCGGATTTATTGGTCTCTCCTTTACCGACGAGTTCCTTCAAGCCAGAGTCCTGTACCTGAGCGCCAGTTTCGTCCTGGAGATAGAAGCCGAGGTCTTTAGCAACTTTCTTGTTCGTTACTTCAAAGACGTAGTAGCCGGCGGCCAGTTCGAGATTGCCTTCGTTGTAAACGCCTTCATTCTGGCTCAGTTTGATGGTCTGCGGAGTACCGACGCTTACGGCGTAGTGAGGTGTCGGATTTAGCGGGCAAGAGTACTGGAAGTTGCCTTCGGTGAGGGTTACCACGCCGGTGCGGCTGGTCTTCCCGTTGCCCACTAGCTTGGCGAGACTAGAGTTGGTTACCTGGGCACCGTCTTTGTCCTGAAGGTAAAAACCCAGGTCTTTATCCACTTCGGTATTGGTGACTTCAAAGATATAGTCTCCTGGAACCAGGTTCAGCTGGGTGGTGGTGTACTCGCCGGCCACCTGAGAAAGCTGGACAACGGTAGGCGCGGCTTTGGACGCCATCTTGTCCATAGAGTCCGTTTTATCGCCTTTAGTGGCCATCTCCTGGGCACCGGCAAAGGAGGCGGCAAAAACGAGAACGAGGAGGGAGAGGAGTTTTGCGAAATTTTTCATTGCAGTATCAATTTTGATTATTAGTGGCACGATGGCCGTTTTGATTTGATAGTGCAAAGGTGGAGGCAGTACAAGGCGGATCATCTACCTATTTTGCCCGGGGGCCGGTCATTTCTTCCCTTTCCAGCCCAGTTTTCGCGGGAAACTTAACCCGAAGACCTCTGGTAAGTTCTTCTACCGCACGCTTACCCCAACCATGCTCTTCCTGGCTCTCCACTATTTACCGCCCGACCCCCAGTAAAGCTCAATGAGCGCACGGTTAACCTGCCGCACCGCCCGGTAACCGGCTTTGCGGATGGTGAACTTCAATTCGACGAGTAGGAGAGAATAGGACGTAGACGTGGTAAGGTTTGTTTCGTCAAAAAAAATACGCGCAAATATTGCGTGTTTGCCAACTTTAACATTTAAGTGATAGTGCTCAGTAAGTAACACGTATGCTTGGCACATAAAGCAACAGCCGATAAGCGATTGCTTACCGGCTGTTGCTGCTTAGAGACGCCGCATAGTTTGCGCTTACTTGCTTATTACAAGGCGCTTGACTTCTGCTTCCTGACCGTCCGTGCTGACGCGGACAAAGTAGCTACCCGCCACCATGTTGTTTACATCGACGCGGGCCGTGACGTCAGTCGTTTGGCCCTCGGCTACGCGCTGGCCGAGTGTAGTAAAAATCTCGTACTTCATCATACCTTCCTGGCCGTTGCCCCGGCTGATGAAGAGTTCAGCGGTTGCCGGATTCGGGAAGATAGCGATGCCCTCGGCACCTTTCATCTTCGCCATGACGACGTCGCTGTTCATCGTTGTACCGTCGAAGTCACGCTGCGAAAGCTGGTAGAAGTATTCCGTGCCCGGGCGAACGTCGGTATCATTGAAGTTGTAGCGTACGGCTACGTCAGAGTCCCCCGTACCGGCTACGAAGCCGATGTCGGTGAAAGCGGCGCCGTCCATACTGCGCTGGATGGTGAAGCCATCGTTGCTTTCTTCGGTAGCGGTCTCCCAGCTTAGTTCTATAAACTTATCACGGGAGGTAGCCTCCAGGCTTGTCAATTCGACGGGAAGCACGCCCTCCATAAGCGTGACGGAGAAATCCTGGGTTTGACCGATTTCTAAAGGTTGCTGCGGTGCATTAATCGTTCGGCTACCATTAGCAAAATCAGATACGATACGCATCCGCAGACGGGGGCTAATACCTGGCTGTTGTCCAACACTTGACGCTGTCGTAGGAGTTGTAAAAGAGAACGTATGCGCAACTCCCGCTTTACCGTCAGAAGCAGCAGTTTGATAAATACGTTCTCCTGCATCCTCTAGATCGTCATCACCGTTGTAGTCAATGAATACACCGACGACTTCAGGATTAACACCATTTTGACCAGCCGTGACACTCATGGAATACATTCTATTGTACTCCAGCGCGAAAGTTTCTTTCGTCGCTACGCGATCAAGGTAGTTGCCTGCGAAAACCGCACCCAAAGATGTCACCGTTACTCCTTCAAACGTAAAGGAACGGATACCTGAGCCGGGCTGTGGGTTACTGGTTGCTGCAGCAGCATATGCAGCGGGGTAAGACCCACTAGCTGGTGCCGTAGCGCCCAGGCTAGTTTTGAAGGCAGCACGTGGTCCGTTCGCAGCCGCCTCGCAACGTGCCTTCTGATCCCCTGAAAAGCCCTGGAAGCACTGATCTCTAGAGTAGTTCATGAAGTTATGGATGTACTCGTTGCCGCCACTGTCGCACTCGTTGCCGGTGGCGCTATAGTTGGGGCAGACGCTGCTCGTACGCTTGTGCGGGGAGATGTCGTTACAGCCGTCATCGTTGGTACCGACGGTACCGCTGGCGGGAGGGCAAGTAGTACCGTTCTCATCACCGTTGAAGGTGTGGTAAAGATTGAGGTAGTGGCCTACTTCGTGGTTAGCTGTACTATTAATATTTTGAGAAAATGGGCCGAAGTCGAAGCCCGCAGGACGATTAGCGTGGTCGTAGCCGGCGAAGTACCCAAAGGCGCGCGCCTGACAGACGAGGCCGTCGTTAACGGCGAAGTTGGTACCAGGCAGCGTGGCGAAGCCGAGAAAGCCCGCCGACCCACTGGAGCTGGGATCAACGCCGTTGATCTTCTTGACCAGCCAGATGTTCATGTAGTCCTGCGGGTTCCAGTAAAAATCTCCGAAAAGTTCCGGCCGAGAAACGCCTGGTTCTCCTCCACCGGTAGAAATCCCGTTATCATCGTACGTTGCATCGTAAGACTTCGAGCTTACGTCGTGGCGTTCGATACCCGTAGTAGCCGTTCCCTGTGATGTCCGTTGAGCCAGGACGAATTGTACGTCCATCGGGTTATTATAGAACGAGGTACCTGCGTAAGGAGCCGTGTTCTGAAAAGCCTGGTTAAGGTTTACGATGGCGGAGTTAATCTGCGCGTCGCTCATATTGGGGTAAGTACCCACGGCCTCTCCATTGTGCACTACGTGTACTACGGTTGGGACGATGACCGTTCCGGTAGACTTGTTCGCCGAAGCGATATACTTGCGGGTGAAGGCCTCCATTTGCTCCATTTGCTGGCGTACGGAAGGGTCTTCAGCAATGCGCTGCTCCAGCACCCGGTCAAAGCCGCACTCTTTTTGTGCCTGGACGGAAAGTCCGGTCAGTAAGCAAGCGAAGACAAGTAACAAAGCCAGCGACTTCTCACCGGTTTTCTTGAAAAGGGTAGAAAATTGTTTCACGGAAAGAGATTTGGACTTCATCTTAGCGAGTAAGCTTATCATCTTACTACGTTTTCCACTCGGTAGTGGACTTTAAGTATGAAGCAATGAAGATACGAATTAAATGAAAGTTAGATAGTAAGCCATCAATTTATTGTTATCGCCTACTAGCCTTACATATCTGCTTCCATATATGGAGAAATGCAGCCGTAGGTGCAGCTTAATCCTCCCAACAAAGAAGATGTCACGCTTGAAAATTATTTTTTGAGAGTGTACGGTAAAGTCTAAAGATCCGTTTGTAGCACGGCAAGTAGTTGGTTACGGACATTACTGTATAATCCGCAACTTAAAACCAACCCACTGGAATGCATTCGTAAAGTTACGATGCATTGTCCAGACAGCCAAACTTAGACCGTGGCAACGTTTTTATTTTAAGTAGGTACACAAAATCCGGACTATCCGAAAATGAATATTTTCTATCTGCAGATTTAAAGATCAGTCCTCCTGAAAACACGAAATCCCCAACCAAACCGGCCGGGGACTTCGAAAATAACCTTATTCGGACAGCTACCTTACTTCTTACGAGGCGTACGCTGCTTGCGCTCAGGCTTAGCAGAGCTGGTTGCAGCCTTAGCCTTCCCACGGGGCTTTACGTTATTGCCCGTCTTTCTGGCACTGCTTCTCCGTCCCGTCTTTTCACCTGCGGCATCGCCCTTATCAGACTTCTTACGGGAGCCTTGCTTCGCCGGCTGATCTGCTCCGTGATCAGCATCGCTACCGTGTACTTTGAGGACGTCGATAAGCTCCATGTCGATGCGACGGCGCTCCATATCCACCTTCTTGATGCGAATGCGGACGAGGTCGCCCATCTTGAGGCGCTTGCCCGTTTTACGGCCCGTGATGTAAAGCTTTCCGGAGCTGATGTCATACGGCTCGTCCATATCATCGTAGCTGATCATGCCCTCCACGTAGTTGGCAGTTAGTTCCACAAAGACGCCAAAATCGGCCATACCGTTGATGATGCCGTCAAATTCTTCGCCGACGTTGTCGAGCATGAATTCGGTCTGCTTATACTTGATGCTTTCGCGCTCGGAAGTAGTTGCTTTCTTCTCCTGGGCAGAGATGTGCTTACAGATTTCCTCCAGTTTCGTGGGGTTCATCTTGTAGAGGCTTCCCTTCTCGATGTTTTCGTCGAGGATGCGGTGCACCAGCACGTCTGCGTAGCGGCGAATCGGGCTAGTAAAGTGGGTATAGTTCTCAAAACCGAGGCCGTAGTGACCGATGTTCTCCGTCGTATAAATAGCCTTTGCCATCGTACGAATCGCGATCGGCGAAAGCATTTTCACCATCGGGTCTTCAGCTGCTTTGGCCAGCAGTTCGGTGTAACTCCTGGCGATTGATTGCGGTGTGCGCAGATCCATCTTATGACCTAATGCTTCAGCAAATTTAGCAAGTTCTTCTACCTTCTCCATGTTCGGCTCATCGTGGACGCGAAAGAGGAAGGGAATCACCTCCCTCAGCCGTTCGGCCTTCTTGATCATGAAGGTCGCTACCTCTTTATTGGCCAGCAACATGAAGTCTTCAATCAGCATATTGGTGTCGATGCGCTCCTTTACGTAGACTTCTAGCGGCGTACCGTCTTCGTCCAGTTTGAAGCGGACTTCGTTGGTAGCGAAGTCGATCGCGCCGTCCTTGAAGCGCGCCTTGCGAAGTACCTTAGAGATTTTATCGAGCTGCAGTAGCTCGTCACAAAAATCACCGCTTTTCGTGTCCAATACTTCCTGAGCTTCTTCGTAGGTGAAGCGGCGATCAGAGTGGATAACGGTAGCACCGAACCAGCGGCTCGTGATCTGAAAAGTCTTCGGGTGCATGGTGAAGACAGCTGAATAAGTCAGCTTGTCTTCGTGCGGACGCAAAGAGCACAGCTCGTTGGAAATGCGCTCGGGCAGCATAGGACAAACGCGATCTACGAGGTAAACCGAAGTTGTCCGGGCGGCGGCTTCCTTGTCCAGGGCGCTACCAGGACGAACGTAATGGCTCACATCAGCGATGTGAATACCGATCTCAATCTCCCCACTTTCGAGGGTACGAATGGAGAGCGCGTCGTCAAAATCCTTCGCCGTGAGCGGGTCGATGGTAAAGGTGGTGACATCGCGCATATCCCGGCGGATATTAATTTCCATCGGGCTAATCTCACTAGGCAGGGCTTCACTTTCTGCGACTACCTCCGGTGGGAAGGTAATCTGGAAGCCGTTGTTGATCAGGATGGACTGCATAGCGATCTCGCTGCTTCCTTCCTCGCCGAGTACGGCCGTGATCTTACCACTTATCTGATCGAAGCGGTTAGGTTCCCAGTCGAGAATTTTCACGACGACCTGATCGTTGTGCTTGCCACCGATCAGTTCGGCGCGGTGCACGGCCACGGCCATCGTAGTATCACCAGCTTGCTTGACAACGACTTCGGCGTACTTATCATGAATCTGGAGCTTACCGACAAAGTGAGTCACACTGCGTTCAAGTACTTCTACCACTTCGCCCTCGGGCTTGCGGCGTCCGGTGGGCGTCCAAGTGCGGATCTTTACTTTGTCACCGTCCTGAGCATTTCCGAGGCGGCGGTTGATGACGAAAACATCGTCTTGGTCACCGTCGAGGACGATGAACGCGGAGCCAGAGCGGGTCATATCGACCACACCTTCGGCGTAGGTTTTGGAGGTCTTCTCCTGTATGTTTTTAATTGCTTGAAATTTGAAGTCGCCGTTTTCGCGAACGAGCCCGTCGCTTACCAGCTTACTCAGGGCATCCTTGACGCTGTCCTGAGAGTTTTTAATTTTCAGCTTCCCGATGAGCTGTTTGGGATTGAATTGTTTGCGGGCGTTGCTCTTGAGTTCTTTCAGGAGGGCGTGGCGTAAATCGCTGGCCTTGAGCTTACTGCCCTTAATCTTCTTGCTAGACATGTAAAATATTGCGGGGTGTGAGCGGCCATCTGCCACCACCGCGTTTGCCATGTTGGCGCACTTTTCCTAGTTTTTGGGTAGCGCTGACGCGGATTTTGGGTTAGGAGTCATTCCTTCACTACCTCTATAACACTCACCATTCATCAAAAGTTCTGTTTTGGCGCTGGTCCAGACTTTTTGACTAGCCGCTGGAGACGGCATTATTGATTTCTTTCGGGCAAAAATAATGACGAGCTCCCACGAGGAAACGAAGGCCATCTATGCTTGGGCAATAAATACATATGCCTCTCGATCAAGGCCGGAGAGGATATATATTACAACGTGCCGTATCTTGCGCCCATGTCCTCAAAAAAAACAAGCATCCTCATCATAGGTGCAGGCCCAGGTGGTGCCGCCACAGCCCTCCGCCTCTCCTACTTAAACATTCCCTGTGTCTTAGTAGACAAGGCTACGTTTCCCCGCGACAAAGTATGCGGTGATGCCCTTTCCGGCAAGGTCCCTACCTTGCTCAACCGGCTTGACCCGGCAATTATGGATCGCTTTCGCCAACGGTTTACCCCCATCGACGTTTGGGGCATCCGCTTCGTCCCGCCCAACAAGAAAATGATCGAGCTACCCTTCAAGGTTGGTTACGAGCGCATCCCCGACGCGGCTCCCGGCTACGTCTCTAAGCGGATGGACTTCGACGCCTTTCTCATCGAAGAAGTACAGCGGTGCGACAATATTGAGCTTCGCCTCGGTACCGAAATCGGCAGCTGGGTGAAGACCTCCGATGGCTACACGGTGACGACCAAAGACAAAATCGAAAGCTGGGACTGCCGCCTACTCATTGACGCCAGCGGGGCCAATTCCCGCTTCAGCCGCAAAGAGGCTGGCCAGAAGATAGACAATGACCACCACGCCGCCGCCGTGCGTGCCTACTGGAAGGGCGTCACTGGCTTCCACAAAGACAACTTCATCGAACTGCACTTCCTCGAGAAGTACAACCCCGGTTACTTCTGGATCTTCCCGCTGCCCAACGGCGAAGTCAACATCGGCCTGGGTATGCGCTCCGACATTGTGAAACGTAAGAAGATCAACCTCCGCGAAGCACTGGACGAAATAATCGTCTCGGATGAGTTCAAAGACCGCTTCAAAGACGCTGTGCAGATCGACCCTACTGTGGGCTATGGTCTCCCACTCGGCTCTAAAGACCGCGTCCTTTCCGGAGATAACTACCTCCTCGTGGGCGATGCCGGCCATCTCATCGATCCGCTTACGGGCGAAGGCATCGGTAACGCCACCTACTCTGGCTTCATCGCCGCAGAGCTAGCCGAAAAGTGCTTAGCCGAAAACCGCTTCGACGCTAAATACCTCGCTGCTTACGACGTCAGAATCGAGCGCGTACTCCGAACCGAACTCCGTCTTAGCTACCGCATGCAGCAGATCATGCAGATAAAATGGCTAACTAATTTCCTTACCGGTATTATTTTTGCCAACCCTAAGGTGATTGAGGTACTCTGTAGGATGTACACCGACTTCGAATTGCGTAAACAAGTGGTAAAACCATTGTTCTGGTGGAAGCTTTTCAGAGCTAAATCTGGCAAGCTTCCTGCAATAGATTCTTCGGTGTCCAGCCAGTGACACAAATCTTACGTTATTTTTCGTACGTGACGTAACAAATAGCCGTCTAAACTGGTTAAAGTATTAGTTGATTAAGTTTCATATACTAGTGAGTGTAAAGTGAGCCTCCGACCCTGATTGACGGGTACGGGGGTTCTTTTTTTTAGCCAAAAGATAAAAATGGTCGCTGCCGTACGTAACTACCGTATTATTTGGCCGATTGACCATTCCTCTGCTCGATTATTTGACACCTAAAATATGCGCGACGAAATAGACCCCCGCTACGAATACGCCGAAGCCCTGTCCGGCCCTATCCCCGACTACCTATTGGAAGTAGAGCGACAGACCTTCCTCAAAACCATGGCCCCGCAAATGCTAAGCGGTCAGCTTCAGGGCAGGCTACTTTCTCTTTTCAGCAAGCTCTGCCAGCCGAAGACCATTTTGGAAGTTGGCACCTTCACCGGCTACTCAGCACTTTGTTTGGCCGAAGGCCTGGTACCCGGCGGTATACTGCACGCAATTGAGGGAAACCGGGAGACGGCTTTCCTTGCGCGGCAGAACTTTGCCGCCTCTCCCTTTGCCGACAACGTTAAGCTACACACCGGGCAGGCGCTGGAATTACTTCCCGGTCTTCCGTTCCTTTTCGATATAATTTTCCTTGATGGGGATAAACGCGGCTATCCCGAGTATTTTCATCAGCTGATCGACCGGCTCTCTCCCGGCGGCCTATTACTAGCCGATAATATTTTATGGGATGGTAAAGTAAGTGCCTCCGACAAGCCCAACCTCGATGTGAAAGCGTTGCGAGATTACAACCAATTACTGGCTAACGACAAGCGGGTCGAGGTGGTAATATTACCATTACGCGACGGGCTTAGTGTGGCGAGAAAGGTCGATTAGAGCGAGGCCACAGGCCCAATAGACTGGTTTTACGGCACAGGGAAAGGCGTCAAGCATTGCTCATCCGAAGGGATTTTTCACCGCACCCTGCGGCCGCGCCCGAACGGCCTGTACTGCTACCGTAAAAGAAAAGGGTGAAAGCACTACTGTGCTTTCACCCTTTTCAAAAACTTGCGTCCCGGCCCAAAGACCAGAATCATCGAACTAGATTACTTTCCACCGCGACCACGGCTACTCGTAGAGCGTGTTGGAGTGGAAGACCGGCTCGGAGAAGCGGAACGTGTAGGCCTGGTGGATCGGCTTGGCGTTGCACTGCGGCTCGGCGTGTAGCTACGCGTAGGACGTCTTGGCGCAGCACTGCGGCTCGGCGTAGCGCTGCGGCTCGGCGTGTAAGTACGGGTATTACCACCACGGCCTGGGGTAGCAGAGCGCGTACTGCGGGTACTGCGGGTAGGTGCAACGGAACGAGTACTACGGCTTGGCGAAGCAGGGCGAACCGTCGTACGGCTGCGGTCAATCCGTGAAGGAGTAGCGCTTCGGTTAGATGGTGCGGTACGAGTACCCTGACTACGACCGGTAGAACGGGTTGAAGTCGGGCGGCGAGTACCACGGGTAGCAGTCCTGGTACCACGGGTAGAGCGAGCCGAAGCCGACTGTGGTACAGGTCGTGTTGCACTAGTCCTCTGAATTCGGTCAGCAATCGAGGTTGTAGCGCCGCGGGGAGCGGAGGTGCGGGCGCGATCATTGACCGCTACGTTGTCACTAACCGTATTGTAGTTAACACCGCCACCGAAGGTGGGTGGGCAATAGTAAGCATTGGCAAAGCCGCCACCACCGAAACCGCCGCCAAAGCCACGGTTGTTCAAACTGTTACCGAAACCGCCGTTGTTCCAGCCGTTGTTACCGAAACCACGGTTGTTCCAGCCATTGTTACCGAAACTACGGTTGTTCCAGCCGTTGTTACCGAAACCACGATTGAAGCCGAAGGGACTTGCGAAACCAGCGTTTGCGTAGCGGAGGCCAAAAGCCGTCCGTATGGGACGGTAATAGCTACCCGTGTTATAAATAAGGACGGTATTGCCGCCACCAAAATACTGGGGGTTGTAGTAACCGGCATTAGCGTAGATGGGGTCGTAGTAACCGAAGCCGGCGTAAGGGCGCTGGAAACGACGAATCCGGCTGCTGTACTGGTAGTCGTACGCATTGTCATCGTAGCTATAACCGTCGTCGTCGTACGAGGTGTACGCATCGTCGTCATAACCGTCGGATGAGTTATTGTAATCCTCGGAATAGCTCGTGGTGGCGAAGTCATCCGGGTTGTAGTAGACGTCATCGTACTGGGCCGAAGCGGGAGCTGCGATGAAGAGCAATGCCAGTAGGGCAAGTGCTGATGTGAAGATTGATTGCTTGCGCATAATATTATAAGTTTGATGTAATCCGTGAGTCTGCCACTTATTACAATGTCGAAAGTAGTACTTTTGTGCCTTCCGATTGGTTAAGGTAGGCTTAAAGCCGGACAAAGAAGCGTTAAATCGCTTCCTGGCGACCGAAAAAGCAACTTTCGCGATAACCGGACAGCTTTATTTGACGTGGACGCGGACCAAAGTTAAGGACCAAAGAGCAGAATGAGTAGAAAGGCGATTTAGAGCTTATTTTTGCTCACTTCTGCCTTTAATCCCTCTTTTGCAGCTGCGACCATGCTCATATAAAACGTTGAACCCCAAGTAATAGTTTAGAAATGGCAAGTGCAGTAACCCCCAGAGAAGAAGATTACAGCCAGTGGTACCTGGATATTGTGAAGAATGCCAACCTGGCTAGCAACTCGGCCGTACGCGGCTGTATGGTCATCAAACCCTACGGATTCGGCATCTGGGAACGGATGCAGCGAGAGCTCGACGATAGGTTCAAGGAAACAGGTCACCTGAACGCTTACTTCCCCCTATTTATCCCCAAGTCTTTCCTAAGTAAGGAGGCTGCGCACATTGAAGGCTTCGCCAAGGAATGCGCCGTTGTGACCCACCACCGGCTCATGAACGACCCCAACGGCGAAGGCGTCATCGTTGATCCAACCTCTAAACTAGAGGAAGAACTCATCGTTCGCCCTACCTCCGAAACCATCATTTGGAACACTTACCGCGACTGGATCACCAGCTACCGCGACCTGCCCCTGCTGGTCAACCAGTGGGCCAACGTAGTCCGTTGGGAGATGCGCACCCGCCTATTCCTCCGGACCACCGAGTTCCTCTGGCAGGAAGGCCACACCGCCCACGCCACCGCCGAGGAAGCCCAGGAGGAGACCCTCCAGATGCAAGAGATCTACGCCACCTTCGCCGAGAAGTTCATGGCAATGCCCGTGATCCGCGGAGTAAAAACAGAAAACGAACGCTTCGCCGGTGCCGTAAACACCTACACCATCGAAGCCCTAATGCAAGACGGTAAAGCCCTACAGGCCGGCACCAGCCACAATCTGGGCCAGAACTTCGCCAAAGCCTTCGACGTGAAGTTTGCCAACGAAAACAATAAAGAAGAATACGTCTGGGCTTCCAGCTGGGGCGTTTCCACCCGCCTCGTCGGTGGCCTAATCATGACCCACTCCGACGACGAAGGATTGGTGCTGCCTCCAAAATTGGCTCCTATTCAAGTCATGATCATTCCCGTCCCTAAGCCCAACGAAGTACTCGACGCGAAGATCGCCGAACTGATGGCCGGTCTGAAGGCCCGTGGTATTCGGGTAGGCTACGATAAGGACAAGAAAAAACGCCCCGGTTTTAAGTTCGCCGAAAGCGAACTTCGTGGTATTCCCGTTCGCCTAGCGCTCGGTAAGCGCGACCTGGAGAACGGCACCATCGAGGTCGCCCGCCGCGATACAAAAGAAAAAACCAGCCAGCCGCTCGACGGCATCATCGACCACGTTGAACAGCTGCTCGAAGACATTCAGAACAACCTGTTCCAGCGCGCCATCAATTTCCGCGAAGAACACTCGCACTCCGTCGATACGATGGAGGAGTTACAGGCTATTCTAGACCGCGATATCCCCGGCTTTATCTACGCCCACTGGGACGGGACTTCGGAAACAGAGCTGAAGATCAAGGAAATGACCAAGGCTACGATTCGATGTATTCCTAATGATGCTCCGGAAGAGGACGGTAAGTGTATTCTTACCGGTAAGCCGAGTAAGCAACGGGTAATTTTTGCTAAATCTTATTAGGCTTTGAGCAAACGCGATTAGAAAGGCCACCTGGGAAACTTAATTTTCCGGGTGGCCCTTCTTTTAAGAACGCCGTGTAAATGAGTGTTGGTGACGATTGAATGTTTTACCCACAGCCAAGTCGCTCCCTATACCTCAGAGCTTCCGCCACTGCAACGCAGCCGTCAGCTGGCGCAGATTATCGTACAGCCCCTCAATCTGGTTTTTCCGGTTAAGGAGCACGTAGGTAGAAGCCGGAAACAAAGCCATTTGATCGTACAGGTCTGGCTTGTAGTCTAGGTAATGTGGCCAGGGGAAACCGCCTTCCTTTACATAATTTAGCCAGCCGTCAACGTAGTCTCCTCTAGCAATACTAATAACTGGTACCCGGCTAAAAACGGAGTTCGTCAGCAGCATCTCCTTCAGGTACAGGTGGTCGCGCCGGGCATCACTCAAGCGAGCGTCATAAAAATTCAGGACAAAGAATTGTTTTTTGGGAATCGTTAATTTGACGACTTTACCGCGTTGATCACTCAGTTCGTATTTCTTCAGCTTTCTGCGCAGGTTACTCTGCATCGCCTTTTGCCTGGCCAATAGCGAGGCGAACCACGGGTGGCGTTTGACGGATCTTAATTCTGAGTTCAAGGTGCTCTTCAGCCACAGAATATCAGGTCTAGTCAGGTTGGGCAAGTCCTGAAATGCCCTAATGAAATTGGCGCACATCAGTAAGTCCTGGTTGTTCAGGATGGCCCGTCCTAGGTTACTTTTGGCAGCCGTCAAATTACCGGATAACCGGATTAGGTCAGCTTCTTTACGAAACCAGCGGTCCATCGGCGAAAGACCTACGGAATCAATTACGGTCCGGCCGGCAGCAATGGAAAGGTGAACATCGGCAGAAGGCGCATCTATCCAACAACTGTGCCGCCCAAAGGGATGTCCCTCCGCAAAGGTCTCAACGATCAACTCGTCAACCGGGTGGAAAATCGAAATATCGAGCAACAGGGTATCGCTGATGAACGCAAAGCCGTAGGGAAAGGTATCCAGACTCGTCCTGATCGTCAGACTATCGATCAGGAACCCCGTTTTTCCCTTAATGAAAGCGACATTACTTATATCCCGGGGTAGCTTATCCAGGTTGATTTGGGCGCGGCCGCAGGTACAAAGAAAGGCTACAAAGGCAAGGGTTAGGACGAATTTCATGGTTCCAAAGGTAACTTGAGGCTGGGAACTAAACCGTTAGGAACATTTTCAAGTCCTACTTTACCCACAATATAAATTCCTGGCGCTTGACACACCTATGATAAAACACCTGCTTGATAACAACTTTAATACTTTAATCCTCAACGATTTATGCGCAAAGCATGCAATCAATCCTGAGAATACGAGGCTCATCAAAGAAGACAGCAACCTAAATCAACTACCGGTTATCTTGAATTGATTGATGCTTCCATCGCGATACGGAAGGAACGGTTGAGGATGTAATCTCGTACTAATTTTTACTAATGGCCTACGGATAATTGTGGAAGGTGATTACTTTCACGGCATGCAAAAACACCTCGTAGAAATCAAGGCCAGCACCACCCGCACAGCTAAACAGCGAAACCTTCTTCTTGCCAAAGGCGCAGACTTCAAAGGTACGGATCATCAGATCGACCATTACTTCAACGTTCCCGAAGGCCGCTTGAAACTCCGCAGCGGAAGCATCGAACACAGCCTCATTTTCTATAAACGTAGTGATCAGGCCGGCCCAAAAGAAAGCTCGGTCGGCCTCACCAAAATTAATACCCGGGAGCTGGCAGACAGCATAGCTTCAACACTCAACCAGGCGCTAGGCACCTGGGTAAAGGTGGACAAGCAGCGAGAGATATACTTCATCGATAACGTCAAATTCCACCTCGACGTAGTGGCCGGGCTCGGTAGTTTTATTGAGATTGAAGCTATTGGAGATTCGGCCGATCAGAATAGCGAGTTACTGAAGCAATGCCAGCACTATATTGAATACCTGGGCGTTCAGGAAGAAGAGCTAATTGATGTCAGTTACAGCGATTTATTGTCCCGGTCGAATTCCTGAGTTGCGGAGCAACCAAACGTATGGCGCCTTTTGTTACTCCGCAACGGATGAACTCGTCCTAGAAAAAGTCTGCTCTAGATTTCATGCCGAAACCACATCAAAATTCCCCCAAAAGCAGTGATCAGCGCCATCAAAACCGTAGTCATCTTAATACTAAGCTGAAGATAATTACTAAAATTTCGGATCGCCTCCGCCGAATGTGGGTACCTGGGTATGATCTCATCCTCCACCCGCAGCTTGCTGAATATTTGGCCAGGGGTAAAGTCGACCTCATTCTGCACCAACACCCGGTAGGCCCGCAGCACCTTTGCCCGAAAGTATAAATTGACCGCCAGCATGGCAACGAACAAGATGCAGACGATGGTAATCAGAAGTAAGCGCATGGTAGTCTTTTAATAGTGTGGATAATAGGACTCTGTTTCACCTTATATCATATGAACTTAAGGTCCGCAAAAGCAAAGCTCTTCGGCCAAACAAAACGTCCCCAACGTAACTCACGTTGCGTTGGGGACATAGTTTTTGGCAAAGCCAGTTTTGGTAGTTGGCCGTTTAATTTTTCATAAACCGAACGGACTGTATCCCCTGCGGAGAAGCCAGCTGAACGAAGTACATGCCAGACGGCAACTGACTGATGTCGATCTGAACGGTAGTGGAGTTCTCGCCACCAACGAGCGCCTGTACGCCGTAGGAAGCACCGTTCATGTCCCGAACAAAAAGTTGACCACCGGGGATGGCATCGAAGCTCTCCAGGTCAAGGAAAAGCACGTTTCCGCTGGCGGGGTTCGGGCGGGCCGTCATCAGCAGTGCGCCGATGGGTCCAGAACCCTGACTGGGAGCGTCGTCATCGGTGAAGCCGACTTCGTCTACCCGGACGATGGTAACGAAATTATCGCTCAGGTCAAAGCATCCGTCAGCGAGTTCAACCGCAGCTGCATTGTCTCCCATACCGGCGATGATGTTACCGGAGTAGGAGAGCGCCCAAACACGGCAAGTTCCTACGCCTGAAGGGCCAAAGTCGATATTAGGACCGGCAGAGGTAGACAGCAGTAGGTTATTTTCGTCGGTAACGAGGTACATAATATTTTCTCCCCGTGCACCCATTGACTCGAAGGCAATGATTGCAGTGGCGTCATTACCGCTACTGGTAATCTCAATTTCCACTTCGGTCTCTCCGGCCATAGTGGTTACCATACCTCCGTCGGGATCTTCATAGATAATGGTAATAAAGTTACTCGTGAGCGCTCCACAGCCGCTAGCCAGAATGGTATTGTTGATATTCTGGTTAATGCCCACCAGGCTCATCCCCGTAAAGTTGAAGCCGTAAATTCGGTAAGTCCCCGGGCCGAAGGCCTGGAAGGGGGTGATGTTGCTCGGCAGGTTGGTGGCACGAATACGGCCGTCTTCATCGGTAACGATGTAGCGGTAATTAGGTCCGGTTACGCTGGCCTCTACAACTGCGATCGGGATGTCGCCGTTTGCGATACAAAATTTAATGGTATCTCCAGTGCCTTCAGTCGTGATATTAGTCAGGAAGCCAGCGTTGATCTCACCGCCTTGCGTTACGTCAAGGAATTCACCAACCGTAAGTTCGTAGCAATTATCCGCAAGAGCTACCAGTTCGAGGTCGTCGCCAGGCACCACGATCACGTTACCAGTATAAGCCAGACCGTAAACACGGTAGGGCCCTTCAGGCAAAGAACCCAAGTCTACGCTCATCGGGTCAAGAGCGACCAGCTGAACGACATCCACGGTATCCGTCACCAAAATGGCATAGCCGGTAAAACTTCCGCTCGTGGTGGATACGCTAATGATTCCGTCACCATCTACCGCGCATGCAATGCCCGTTCCCGGTACGTCGTCGAAGCTAATTTCTCCGGATTCAGGCTTGTCGTTCAGGATACGGATACAGTTATTGGAGAGGTCGACGCAACCAGTCGCCAGCGCGCTGAACTCCAGGCTGGAGCCCGGAACTGCCAGAAAGTCACCGGTATAACTGATGGCCCAAACCTTAAGCTCCTGCAATGGTAAGGAGCCAAAGTTAAAGGAGTCTTGGCCGGCCGGGACTACGGAGATGATCACATTAGTAGTAGTAGCGATCACGTAACGGTAGAGCGTATCGCTCTGGCCACTGTTAGTGGTGAAGCGCACCAGTCCGTCGTCGGGGTTATCGGGGCAGAAGTAAAGTTCTTCGGCACCACTACCCAGGATGTCTCCGCCGTCCACCCGCTCAACATTGATGGTGACGAAGTTGTCACTAAGGTCAAAGCAACTGGTCGCCAGGTCCATCGTGAAGATGTTCTGACCAGGAGTAATACTCAGGTTACCAGAATATGCGAGGCCGTAAACGAAGTAAGTTCCGGCCTGTGCATTATTGAAGTTGAAGGTATCCATAATGCCTCGAAGCGCAAAGCTGTCGGCCTGTATGATCAGGAAGAGGTAGTCTCCTGCTGAAGGTCCAGTTATAAAGTCAAGTGCAAGCTCGCTGCCTACGCCCGAACAAACGGTAACGGAGTTGCTACCGTCAGCCAGGGTTACCGCACCGGAGACGGGCACCACACGGGTAACGGCAACGAAATTATCGGCCAGCGCCGAACAGCCGCTAGCTAATGATACGCTGGTGATGGTATCTCCCACCATCACGGTTACTTCACCAGCATAGGCAAAGCCCCAAACGCGGCAAGCGCCGATGCCTGCAGGTTCAAAGTCGAAGGAGTTACCCTCCACCAGCTCCAGAACGACATCGTTGGTATCGGTAACGACGTACTGGAAGTTACTACCCGTTGCTCCGGTGCTGTTGAAGATCAGGACGTCGGCGTTTCCGTCGTTCGGGCAAGTAGTGATTTCGTTATTACCACCAATCAGGCTAATGCGTCCTCCGATAATGTCTTCGCGGGTTACGGTAATGAAGTTATCAGACAGATCGGAACATGCGCTGGCAAGGCCCCCTGCCCCTGCGTCTGCGCCCACAACCGCTAATAAGCCGCCCAGGTAAGAGAGGCCCCAGATGCGACACACCCCGAAAGGCGAAGCGTCGAAATCAAAAGAACTTCCAGCAAGAACCTCGAGAATAACGTTGTTTTCATCCGTAATGAGGAAGGTAAAGTTGTTGCCTTCCGCATCGAAACTCAGCGCTTCAATAATATCGGGATTTCCATCCTGAGAGCAAACGGAGACTTCCGTTTCACCGTCCACGGTGGTTACCGTACCGCCAGCGGGTAGTTGTTTGGTAACGGTCACGAAGTTCGGGGAGAGCGCGTTGCACTGGCTGGCCAACTGGTCTACGCCAGCTACGTCGCCAGGCTCAGCAATAATGATACCGTTGTAACCCAGGCCGTAAACGCGGCAGATACCTTCTGACAGTTGATTAAAGTCGATCCGGTCCGTAAAGGCTACGAAAAACACCACATTATTGGTGTCGGTAACGACGTAGTTGAAGTTGTTTAGGGTCGTACCCGTGGAGTCAAAGCGGAAGGGGTCCGGGATACCGTCGCCGGGGCAAGCCAAGATTTCAGTTTCACCGTCTTCAGTACTGATGGCTCCAGTGGAAGCCTCCAGACGAGTAACGGCAATGAAATTGTCGGACAGCGCAAAACAGCCGGTCGCAAGCGCTGAAGCATTGATGTCGTTGCCCATCATGGCGGTCAGGTCTCCGGAATAAACCACGTTGTAGATGCGGCAGGTGCCCGGTGGAATACCGTCAAAATCCATGGCAGCACTTTCCGGAACACCGATGATTATACCGTCACCATCGGTGATGACCCAGGCGCTGTTTTCACCAACGCTGCCTTCACTTACGAAGGAAATTACGTCAGCGATACCATCACCCGGGCAGACGGTAATAGAAGTTGCGCCGTTCTCCAGACGCACCGTGCCACCGGTAGGCCCTGTGCGGGTAACGGTTACGAAGTTATCGCTCAGGCTGAAGCACTCACTGGCCAGGGGGCCGGAGAGGTTGTCTCCCGTCATCGCAGTAAGGTCGCCAGCGTAGCTGAGACCCCACAGGCGGCAAACGCCAATGCCTATGTTGTCAAAATCGACAATATCACCGCTTGGTAGGTCAAGAATGTTGTTGCCTTCGTCGGTCACCACGAAGGTAAAATTAACACCATCGGCACCGGTAGAGACAAAGTTCACAGCATCCATCAACCCATCACTGGGGCAAACACTAATTTCGGTTTCGCCGTTTGCGGTGGCTACCGTTCCTCCGTTGGGCGTGGAACGGATAACGGTCACAAAATCAGCGCTTAGCTCAAAACAGCCGTCGGCGAGTTGCCCGGCGTTAATGTCGGTTCCCGGCGTCAGGATAAGTTCGCCTTGGTAGGTCAAGGACCAGATGCGGCAGGTTCCAATTTCCGCTTCCTCTAGGTCAAAGCTTGGGGTAAAGCTGAAGTTCAGCAGTTCATTAGTATCGTTGGTAATAAGGTAAACGAGGTCGCCGCCGGAGGCTCCGGTATTGACTACGCCCACCACGTCGGCGTTTCCGTCTCCCGGGCAGGTTTCCACCTGGCTTTCGCCGTCTACGGTGAGGATGGTTCCACCGGCGGGAATTTCGCGAATGACCTCAACGTACTCGCTGGAGACGTCAAAGCAGCCGTCGGAGAACTGAGCGTCGGTAAGTTGATCGCCGATCTGAGCCGTGAAGTTGCCGGTATAAGTCACGTTATAAGCGCGGCAGATGCCTGGTCCGTTCTCATCAAAATTGACAGTAAAGACTAGGGGCAGGTCGATTATTTCGTTCTCATCGTTGGTAATTACAAGCCGGAACTCCCCTTCACTAGTAGAGGCATTGCTGAACATAATTTCATCAGCGTTTCCGTCGCTGGGGCAGATACGAACAGAAGTTTCACCGTCGGTAGTGGTGATCATTCCGCCGTCGACGTTGACGCGGTTTACAGTAATGAAGTTGTCGGACAAGCCGGTACCACAACCGGTGAAGGTGTCCAGGTCGATGATATTATCCCCAATGTTGATGGGCAGCGGGCCGGGGTTAGCAAAGGCGTAGAGGTAACAGGTACCGAAGTCGGCACTGCCAAAATCAATCGTCCCATCGGTATTAGTGTTCAGCAGTTCACCTTCGGGAGAAGTAATAAGGTAAGTAATGCTGCTGGCCGTTGAGCTTACCGTTATGATGTCGGCTTCGCCGTCGCCAGGGCAGAAGCTGTAGGTCTCCTGGTCTGATTCGATAAAAACCCCGCCGGAGGAGCCGTTATTTACTGAAACGAAGTTGGCCGTGAGGCCGAAACAAGGTAAGGAAAGCGTGGCGTTGCTAAAGGTTTCGCCAATGCTTGCAGTAATGTCTCCGTAGTTCGAGAAAGCGTAGACGCGGAGAGGCCCGCTGGGTAGCAGGTCAAAGTTAATGCGGTTACTGAAACCGATGTAGCGGATTACGTCTCCGGCATCAGCCACGACGTAGGCATAAGCCTGATTGAAGGGTATTACCTGAAAGCGAATACGATCGGTAACGTCATCATCGGTGCAGGTTAAAATTTCCGTCGCACCGGAAAAAGCAAGAGAGATGATGGCATCTTCCTGACAAGGCCGGTTATCACTGGTCGGGTTTTGGGCGAAAAGACTTGTCGAGAGGAAAATGTAGAAAATAGAGAAAAAAAAGACAGTGTATAAATTTTTAAGCATAACGGTAGTTTTGAGGATGATGAGTTGGCAGTAGGCAACACCTCCCCACGGCGTGAGATTATAGTGTAAATTTAGTGAATTGCCTCCGATCACAATAAGTTTTAAATGTGATCCATTCAGATACTGTTACTTTGTGGACGCTTTTAAGGCTTTTAAGGCGCAGCCGCAGGTGCCAGAAAAGATTTAAGGGAGTAAAGGATAAAAGAGTGGTTAAAGTACGACCTTTTCAGCCTTTACCAACTATGCTCTTTGTCCACTCCTTTGCACCTGCGGCCCCGCCCTTACGAATCGACTGACTTTTATCCACACTCAAGTTTTGAGTTACTGAGTTACTGTCATTAAGAAGCAAATGATTAACTCACCAACTACCAACTACCAACTGATTTTCTCCAAAACTAGATTTTTGCCTATCTCACGCTATTTGCTAACCTTACCACTGTTACTACCAGCGTTCCTGTTCGGTCAGGGCCTTACGGTGGACCCTAATTACGAAGCCGAGCGCCTCGTAAAGGAAGTTTTTGCCTCTGGAGAGTGCGAAACCATCTTCAATATCCGCCAGATCGGGAGTAATCCGAATGGAATCGGCTTCTTCTCCGGCCCGGACAGTATTATCGGCTTCGATCGGGGCATCATCCTTTCCACCGGAAATGTAGCCGACGCCGCCGGCCCGAATTCAGACACCGACACCGGTACTGACCTCGAAGGCCAGATCAATGACCCGGACCTCAGCCTGGCCAGCACCGGAGACATTTTTGATCGTTCTGGTCTCGAGTTCGACTTCATCCCCCTACAACCTACCGTTACTTTCCGCTACGTCTTCGCCTCCGAGGAGTACTGTGAATTCGTGGGGGCGGCCTTCAACGATATTTTTGGTTTTTTCATCAGCGGGCCGGGCTTGAGCGGACCTTTTAGCGACGGAGCCGTGAACCTGGCCATCATTCCCGGCACTAACCAGCCGGTAAGTATTAACAATGTTAATTACACGACCAACCCATCTTTTTACCTCGACAATGAATTTCCTAACGTGCGCGACATCGCCAACTGCGGCGGTGACAACGCGATCGGACCCCGCTTCGATGTGATTGAATACGACGGGCAAACAGTAGTTCTTACCGCCACCGTGGAACTACAGACCTGCCAGACCTACCATATCCGGCTTTTAGTCGGCGATGTAGCAGACGGCGACCTTGATTCGGCAGTGTTTCTAGAAGCCGGAAGTTTTGACCTTGGCGGCAGCGTCAGCCTTACCGGAGCAGGTGGAGACTCCACTCTTACGACCATCTACGAAGGTTGCCAGCTCACCAATTTCCGCGTACAGAGAGGCCCGGAAAGTAACCCGGCCAGAGACCAAACGATCGCCTACCGAATCGGCGGAAACTCTACGGCTACGGAAGGGGCAGACTTTAACGCTGGCCCCGGAGAAGTTACTATTCCCGCCGGAGAGATGTTCGCAGAAATTCCCATCATCGCCTTCGCAGACGGCATGATAGAAGGCCCAGAAAACATCTGGCTTTACCTCGATATTCCCTGCGCCTGCTATACTGATTCCATCGAGCTCATCATCAATGAACCGCAACCGCTGCTAGTAGGCCTCGAAGAAACTTTTTATTGCCCGGGAGAAACGGCCACACTGTGCCCCGAAGTCTCTGGAGGTGTCCCCCCCTTTCAATACCAGTGGAGTTTCGGAAGTACGGACTCTATGCCAACGCTAACTCCTCCCCTACCGACTTCGATTAACCTTGTCGTTACGGATGACTGTGGTCAGGTGGTCAATAAATCGATCTCTACCTTCAGCAGTATTCCCCCGGTGCTAGGCTTACCACTGCAGGATTTACAGACGTGCCGCAACGAGTCCCAGTCGATTGTACTAGACCTCACCGGGGTGGCGCCCATCACGGTGGTTTATCAGCTCAACGGCGGCCCGCTGGAAGAATGGAAGTTCGATGCGGACGGCAGACAAAGCCGAGCCATCAATCGCGGTGGAAATTACCGAATCGTCTCCGTTGAAGACCGCGCCTGCCGGATATTGATAGACACCACCATCCGCGCAGACTTCTTCGAACCTGCCATCAATCCCCGCCTGGAAAACCCGAGCTGCGGAGGCCGTTCGGATGGTTCCATTACGGTGACGCACCTGCCAACGGTGGAGCCTTACACCTACACATGGGCGGGCATTAGCCCTAATGGCCTAACGGTAAACGGGCTCTCTGCCGGAAATTATGCGTTAACCGTGACCGATGCACTGGGCTGCTCAAGTGAGCGCAACCTGAACCTCCGTGATCCCGATCCACTCACACTCATTGATATTAGTTGCAACACCGTTCGGCGGCCGCCATTAACACTATCAGCCGGTGGCGGGATACCTCCTTATATGTACAGTGTGGACGGCGTTAATTATTTCGACCGCGACGGTTTCGATCGCCTAAACGAGGGAGAATACTACACCCTGCGCATCCAAGATGCTGCCGGCTGCGAAACGGAACAACCTAACTTCTTTTACCCGACGGCGACGCGGCGGCCAGCCCGGTTGCCTAATTTCGTACCTCAGGAAGTTGCCGGCAGCGCAGTCGTAGAAGCAGAATACTTCGTACCACTCGATCAAATTTCGGCCTACCGCTGGCACCCCGCCGAGCTCTTCGACTGCCCGACCTGCCCTAACCCGACGGTGAGTGCACCTTCGAGCCAGCCCATTAGCCTCGCCGTTGATAATATATACGGATGTACTGATAGCCTGGTGACCTTCGTAGCGGTAGACGGGCGCATCCCAGTATACGTTCCGAATATTTTCACTCCGAACGGAGATGGGACCAACGATTACATTGCCATTTACGCCAGTACCGAACAAGTGGAGCGGGTCATCTCCTTCCAGGTGCATACACGGTGGGGAGAGTTACTTTGGGAAGATTATGACTTCCCCCCCAATGACAGCCGCCGCGGTTGGAACGGAATGCTCAACGGAAAACTAGCTGGGATTGCGACCTACGTCTGGATTGCAGAGGTTCGGCTTACTACCGGAGTTTTGCAACGGGAGGCGGGAACGGTGGTGCTTATGCGGTAGTACTCTGATGCTCTGCCAAGCAAGAGAATAAAACCCGATCGCTTGCAAAAAATCAGGACAACTCATCTCCCACAACTCCCGTCCGATCCCGTACCTTCGCAGAATGTCCAACCAAGGCCAACACCTGGCGGCGCTAACCCGCAACTTCCACGACCTGCGCGGCCCCTTTCATAAATGGGCGGCTAAATATCGTCAGACAGATGAGGTCACGCTGAGCCATTTTCGGCGCGCGCTCATCGGTTGGTACGAGGCACGGATTGATCCGGAGGAGCCGTACACCGGAGAAGTTCAGAAGTACGTTCAGCGGGTAGCCCAGGTGTACTTCGCCGGCAAGATGGACGAGGCCGTGATGGCCGCTGAGCGAATGCCGGTTGCGGAATTAGGAGTGACGCAGGAGCAAAACCCGCTTAACCACCTGCCCTGCCCCATTCAGCTTAACACTTCGCAGCAACTCATGCTGGCTCAGTTCAAAGAACAAGGTAAAAGCTGTAGAGACCTACTCTTGATGTTCGACTATCACCAGCTGAGCCACGCCCGGATCGCAGAGGTCATCGGTTTAGAAGGCCAGATAGATGAAACTGAACACCGCCGACAGAAGTGCCTACTGCTGCTGCGCGAAGCCTGGCAGACGGGCGGAATCACCGACCCCATCCACGTCCCCCCACCGGTGGACGAAGGCCTAATTGATCGCTATTACGCCGGAGAACTTGGCGTTGCTGAGCGGTGGGATGTTGAAGCCCGCAGACCGACAGACTCGGTATTCCGAAGAGCAATGGAATTACGCGAAGACTGGGCTGAAGTCATTAAAGTAGCAGGTCGGCAAGACCTCATGGAAACCTTGTTGCGGGAAGATGGGAAGTATACCAATAAACGTTCGTCGGCACCTACGTCCAGGCCAAAAGTCGAATTATCCCCACGAAAAACGGGCAGTATAAAGTTCGGAAAATTTGAGCTGCCCAACTTACAAACCCTGCTTGCGGTTGGCCTTTTTGCAATCTTTGGCTGGGTACTCTGGACGACCTTCGGACCCACTGCGCCGAAAAATAAGTCGGTCGCTCACTTCGAGCCACTACCCAATTTTTTCGACCGTATGGCACCGCGCGATGCCTACGAAGAAGACCTGAAGCGCATCCTCTATTACTACGATCGTAAAGATTACCGGACCACCTACGATGAGCTACTCCCCGTTGCCCAGGCCTACCCCGCCGCACCGCTTTACCTAGGCGTTTCCGCGCTCGCGCTGAAACAGCCCACCCGAGCGCTGGAGTGGCTAGAGCAGATTCCGCGTGGCAGTTTTTACCGCCCCTACGCGGAATGGTACGAAGCGCTTGCCTATCTCGCCGAAGGAAATAAAATTACTGCAGAGACGGTTTTGGAGGAGATTGAGAACGCTACCGGGCATCCTTATCGAGGAAAAGCAGGGGTGCTTTTGAAGGAGCTTTAGTTCTTGGTTTGGCTGCCGCGCGCGAGAAACTGTCGGAAGACAAGGGATTGGCGATAAGGGATAAGCGATTTGGCTGCCGCACGAGAAAAACTGTCCTCAAGATCAATCACGGCCTAAAGCTATTTATTTCCCTTCCTTCTACTTTTTACGGTTCTTGCCGTTGCGACTAGTGGTCTGTCAATATTGAATTTGTGAGTAAGGTGCTGATAAATTTTGGTCTTGAATGAGGCGAAGGATTCCTTACGTAGCCGTAGCTACGGAAGGAATCCTTCAACGAAATTCAGCACCAAAAGGTATCGCAGATTACCCCAATATTTAATGTTGACAGACCACTAGAATACTAATGAGTTGATTGTTTTCATCAAGAACTTCAATCAGTTTTTCTGTGGAAATGAACCCTTTGCGTGAAATAATTTTAGATTAACAAAGGTCCCCCGCAACTCCTTGAGCGCAACGCTTATTTTATGATAGAAGTCGCTCTTTGATTCAGCCCCTCTAGCTTCTCCGTACAATAGTGCGGGTGAACTACCTGAGCGGCCGATTTACTTACAGAAATATTGTGCGGAATAAGGTGAAGGAAGCGTATCCGCTACGTAAAGGATGCGAACCGCAAAGTCGATAAGACTGTCTTCGAACTCCGCTGCTTTTTGATTAGACGTCATAATATTTGTTGTTTTTATTTTGTCAAAAATGAAGTCAAAACAATTTAAAAACAAATAATTTATTAGTTTTTAAAATCAACCACATATCGCAACCGGCTGAATTTCAAAATCTTGCACGATCTCTCCCGTGCGGCAGCCAAATCGCTTATCACTTATCACTTATCGCTTATCGCTTATCACTACCTTAGCCTTATGAAGCCGTCCATCCCCAAAGGAACAAGAGATTTCCTACCCGCCGAAGTGCGCCGCCGCGACTACATCTTCAGCGTAATCAAGAAGCATTTCCGTCGCTTTGGCTACCAGCCGATTGAGACGCCGGTGATGGAGAACCTGGCTACGCTGACCGGTAAGTACGGTGAGGAAGGCGATAAACTGCTCTTCAAGGTTCTAAACAATGGTAATTTTCTAGGCAAGGCGGATGCAACCGCTTTAGCGGAAAAAGATAGTGATAAAGTATTGGCTTCCATCAGTAAGCGTGGCCTCCGGTACGACCTCACGGTCCCTTTCGCCCGCTATGTGGTGATGCACCAGAACGAGCTGGCTTTCCCCTTCAAGCGCTACGCCATCATGCCCGTTTGGCGGGCAGACCGGCCGCAGAAAGGCCGCTACCAAGAGTTTTACCAGTGTGATGCCGATGTGGTTGGCTCCGACAGTTTGCTTTACGAAGCCGAACTTACGCAACTGCTCGATGGGGTGTTTCACGAACTTGGCCTCAAGGCCGTCATCCGCCTCAACAACCGGAAAATTTTAGCCGGTCTCGCCGAGATCGCAGGGATGGCAGACAATATGATGGACATGACCATCGCCATCGACAAGCTCGACAAAATCGGCTGGAATAAGGTCGCTGAAGACCTGACCAACCAGGGTGCGAACGCAGGTGCATTGCAAGTTATCAAGCAATTCCTCGACGCGAACTCCCTGGAATCCGTCGCTCCTTTACTGGCAGGTAGTGAAGTCGGCAAACAAGGCATTGCCGAACTCCAGGAGGTGTTCGACCTCGTCGCCGCGCAGCCGACGAACAACAAAATCGAATTCGACGTAACCCTCGCTCGCGGTCTCAACTACTACACCGGTGCCATCTGGGAAGTCGCCGTAGACACCGATGCTCCCGGACAGGAAAACATAAAAATGGGCTCCATCGCCGGTGGCGGTCGCTACGCCGACCTGACGTCCATCTTCGGCATGAAAGACATGCCCGGCGTAGGCGTTAGCTTCGGCGCTGAACGGATCTACGACGTGCTCCAGGACCTCGACGCTTTCCCGGAGGATGCTTCTGAAGACCTTCAGTACCTAATTCTTTGCCTGGATAAGAGTATTCTGACGCACGGCTTCGGCTTAGTATCACGCCTGCGGGCAAGAGGTATCCACGCGGATCTTTACCCTAAATCAACCAAGCTTCAGAAGATGATGAAGTATGCGGATCAGCGGGGAGTTCCAGAGGTAGTTATTATTGGAAGCCAGGAAATGGAATCTGGTAACTACACCGTCAAAAACATGAAGACGGGGAACCAACAAAACATGATGGAAAAGCAGTTCGAAGGGCTTCCGGAATAGGTGCATTTGGCAAAAGGATATGGAGTTGATAACGACACGGCCTAAGCGTACGATACGTTCTCATCAAGTAAGGTTTTCACGTTACGCAGCAATAACATAAATGCGCTTCTCCCACGCTAATGCTTGCTTTATCCCCTCTTCCGTCAACTTAGGAAAGTCTTCCACCAACTCAGTAAAAGACATGCCGATAGCAAGGCAACCAAACACGTCACCAACAGTAATTCGGGTTCCCTTTACCCGAGCGCACATCGAGGTCGATAATAATTTCGCTGAAGCCTTGTAACGTAGCGTACGGCATTGGTGGTGAGATTGAACCGATCACTAAAATAGTGAAGTTTCAATCTCGATAGTAGCATCAACGCTACTTATAAATCCGGCTCTTAGCCAACCCCCACTTATTCAAGCGGTGCATAACACTAACCCGCAGCACCCCCAGTCCATACTTGGAGCTGCGTACGAAGTTGATGCTACTGGCCTCATCAAAGTACTTGGTCGGGCAGGTCACTTCGGCGATGTCGAAGCCTTTATAGATAATCTGTGAGAGCATTTCATTGTCGAAGACAAAGTCGTCGTCGTTGGCGTTGAAGTCAATGCCTTCCAGTACTTCGCGGCTAAAGGCACGGTAGCCGGTGTGGTATTCGCTTAGTTTGTAATTCACCAGCAGGTTCTGCGTAGCCGTCAGGAAGCGGTTGGCAACGTATTTATAGAGCGGCATGCCTCCCTTCAGCGCCCCCTTACCGAGGATCCGGCTGGCGAGGACGACGGGGTAAAGCCCTTCGCCGATGATGTTGCACATGGTTGGGATCAGGAGCGGGGTGTATTGGTAGTCCGGGTGAACCATGATGACGATGTCGGCACCAATTTCCAAAGCTTTATTGTAGAGCGATTTCTGGTTTCCGCCGTAGCCCCGGTTGCGGGGGTGGGTGATCACGTGGTCTACGCCCAGTTGCCGGGCGAGAGCCGAAGTTTCGTCCTTACTGGCATCATCACAAAGTATAACTTCATCTACCAGTCCGAGGGGGACTTCAGCGTAGGTTTTCCCGAGAGTGAGGGCTGCGTTGTAAGCCGGCATTACTACGACCACTTTTTTGTCTTTGTACATCGTGGTGAAGGTAAAGCTATCAGGGCGTTTAAAAAGGGCGGGGACGCAGGTGCAATAGAGGTTAATAAAGCAAAATTGTCCTGACACCTGTACTAACTAATTAGCTAACCATTAAAATTTATTCACCATCTCAACCGTAGCGAACAAGAAAATAGCCCTTGATGACAAAAGGTCAGAAAGCAAAATGACAACTTTAACCCACTTTTACCGACCTTCGTCCCATGTCCAAGTCCAACATCCGTGACAACCAGAATCGGGGTAAAGTCAGTAGCTTTCTGCAGCGGCACCTGAAAGAAGGCGCTGAACTTAAAGTAGTATCAGCCTACTTCACTATTTACGCCTATTACCAGATGAGAGACCAACTGGACAAGCTTGATCGCGTTGAATTCCTTTTCGGAGAGCCACGATTTCTAAAAAGACTGGACCCTGAAAAGCATGATGCCAAGGCGTTTAAAATTGAGGACGAAGGCATCAGCCTCGATGGACGCCTCAGTCAATCCGCAGCTGCAAAAGCCTGCGCAAAATGGATACGAGATAAGGTGGAGATTAAAAGCATGGTACGTCCAAACTTCCTGCACGGAAAACTATACCATATTACCGAAACAGGAGGTAAACAACGTGCGATTGCGGGTAGTAGCAACTTCACCGTCAGCGGTCTCGGTCTTAGTAAAACAAGTAATGTAGAACTAAACCTGATCGTAGACAGCGACCGCGACCGAGAAGATCTCGTAGACTGGTTCGGACAATTCTGGAACCCCGAAGGACAATACGCCAACCTCGTAGAAGACGTCAAGGACGAAGTGCTTAAATACCTAGAACAGCTATACACCGAGAATACTCCCCGCTTTGTCTACTACAAAACCCTGTACCACCTGTTTGAAGATTACCTCAACCAGCAGCGGGACGACGATGGCATAGACCCCAAAACCGGTTTCTTCGATTCCGTAGTATGGAATACGCTGTATGACTTTCAGAAAGACGGTGTCCGCAGCGCCATCAATAAAATTAAACAGCACAATGGCTGTATCATCGCCGATAGCGTCGGCCTTGGTAAAACCTACGAGGCGCTGGCCGTCATTAAATATTACGAGTCTCAGAATACGCGTGTGCTGGTGCTATGTCCTAAAAAACTACGCGAAAACTGGACGATCTGGAAGGCCAATGACGATCGTAACAATCTGGTTGACGACCGCTTTAGCTATGACGTGATCAGCCATACCGATTTGGGGCGTGACGGCGGACGGTCGGGTGATCTCGATCTGGCCAACCTTAAATGGGCGAACTACGGGTTGATCGTCATCGACGAAAGCCACAATTTCCGCAGCAGTAAACCAGGTAAAAAGGACGAAAACGGAGAACGCCGCCGTAGCCGCTACGAGATTCTAATGGAGGATATTATTCGTGCCGGCGTCCAGACTCGGGTATTATTGTTGTCTGCTACCCCAGTAAACAATAACCTTCGTGACCTGCGCAACCAAATATACCTGATCACAGGCAACGTGGACTCCGCCTTCCTAGACATTGGCGTTCGCAGTTTGACGTCTACCATGCGGTTGGCTCAGTTAGAGTTTACTAAGTGGGCCAACCCCGAACCGGATGAGGTAACGGGAGAGAAGCCAGGTCGGAAAGTAGCTGAATTGCTAGACCGGCTGACAACCTCCAACTTCTTCCCCCTACTTGACGAAGTCACCATCGCCCGCAGTCGCAATCACGTCCGGAAATACTACGACATGACGGCCATCGGGAAATTCCCCACGCGCTTGCCGGTACAGTCTGTTTATGCCGACATCGACCTAAAGGGCAGATTCAGTTCTTACGACGAACTCAATGATACCATCTCCCGCTTCCGCCTGGCGATCTATAACCCCTCATTTTATATTAAAGAGGAGTGGCAGCCTTACTACCGCGACAAAAGCAGGGGCCAGGGCCGCGCTACTGTCTTTATCATGGCTGATCGAGAAAGTAGCCTTATTGCCATGATGCGGATCAACTTTCTAAAGCGTTTGGAAAGCTCCGTATTCTCCTTTGCCAGTACGCTGGACCGAACGATGAATAAAATGGAGGCTTTGCGGGATAAGCTTATCGCCTTCAAAAACAACCCATCCCAGGATGACCTGTTGGGTGCTGACGAAAACATCGACGCGGATTCTTTGGACGACCAAGATGTTATTGACGCAGAGACGGTTGGTAAGAGCTTGCGCTATCACCTTAGCCATATTAATATCGATCAGTGGGTAGACGATCTTAAAGAGGACATCAAGGAATTTGATACACTCCACAAGGAGGCTTACGCCATAAACGCCAAACGCGACGCTAAACTAGCCGACCTGAAGACAATCATTCAGGGTAAGCTAGACGATCCTATCAACGACGCCAACCGCAAGGTCATAGTTTTTACCGCCTTTTCTGATACCGCCACCTACTTATACGACAGCCTGAAAGACTGGGCGCAGAAGCAAAAACTAAACCTAGGTCTCGTCACCGGCGGCACCTCAGACAACAAATCCACCTTCCGCCCCGAAGGCTTCCGCCGCCAGCAAGAGTTCAACGCCATCCTAACCAACTTCGCGCCCAAGGCTAAAAAGCGGGATAAGATGACCGCTTCTATGCCCCAGACCGGCGGCATCGACCTGCTAATCGCCACCGACTGTATCTCTGAAGGGCAAAACCTGCAGGACGGCGACATGGTGATCAACTACGACATCCACTGGAACCCAGTCCGCCTGATTCAGCGCTTCGGACGTATAGACCGCCTGGGCAGCACCAACGATGTCATTAAGATGGTCAACTTCTGGCCAACAAAAGACCTCAATAAATACATCAACCTCAAAGACCGCGTGGAAGCCCGCATGGCCCTGGTAGACATCACCGCAACGGGCGAGGACAACCTGCTCAACACCGAGCAGGTCGAAGACCTCATCGTTGACGACATGAAGTACCGCGATCGCCAGCTGCTACGTATGCAGGAAGAAGTCCTGGACCTGGAAGACACGGACGAAAATATCTCCCTCGGTGAATTTACCCTCGAAGATTTCCGGGCTGATCTGCTAAGTTTCCTCGAAGTAGAAAAAGAAAGACTCGCCGCCGCACCACTTGGATTGTACGCCGTCGTACCCGCCAGCACCGAGCCACCCTACAATAAGGTCGTCCGCCCCGGAGTAATCTACTGCCTACGGCACCGCGGCAACAGCGACGAGTTGAAGATTGTAAACCCGCTCCAGCCTTACTTTCTACTCTACGTCCGCGATGACGGCGAAGTACGCTTCAAATACACCGCAGCCAAACAGATACTGGACGTTTATCGCCATCTCTGCCAGGAAGACAACAGCGTGCACGAAGAACTCTGCGATATTTTCAACGAAGAGACCGCTAACGGAGAAAATATGGAGCGCTATGCCAAACTGGTGAATGCCGCTACAAAGAGTATCCGGGAATCGCTCCGCAAAAAATCAGGAGCCATCCTGAAGGGCCGAGGCGGAAAGATCATCAAGGCCGATAAACCGCCAAAGGAAGAGCAGTTTGACTTGGTTACCTGGTTGGTGGTGCGGTAATTAGAAGAGACTTCCCTGACTTTCTTTTAAGGGGTAGAACACACCAATAATGGTAAAAGGATTAGGAGCGTTTTTCGCGTGAAACTTTTTAGTCGTACCGAGAAATAGGTAAATGTCATTCTTAGCAAGAAAGATGTCCTGGTATCTCTGAACGACCTTTTTTACGGCAATCTCACGGTTTCCGTTAGCTCGTTCCAACGCTTTCCAGTAGAGCATGCCTACTTCCCAATCTTCGATCATCATTCGAGAAATCCTCCCTGTTTCATCCTCGAATCGGTAGCAAAATTTATAGGGGACTTTCTTGACGCGCTTTCTGATTTTTGCTCCTCCTTCCTTGTCCATGGAAAAAATATCGAGTTGTTTGTCAAGTTCCGCATACACTGAGTTCCAATCCTCATCTGTTTCTTCCACCTCTAGGCGGTGAATTTTTGCGGGCTTAAAAGTAACCAAGGATTTAAAATTCGGATCTTTGGACGCCTCAATGAGGTCGGTCATATTCGTCCAAACATCCTTCAAACACCAATCTTTTCTAAACCGCCAATTACGAACGGTCTTTATGTGCTCTCCGACCACGAGGTCACGAAAGTCCTTATGGCGCGGCGTATAGCTTTCGGGACGAAAGTCCTTACTATTTCGTACAGGTTCCAAATCAAGCTCGATCCAGGAATATTTAGTGGGTTGAAGTACACCGTCACGTTTCAAACCGTTGAGAAAACTTAGTGGTATCGGATATATACGTATCCAGGTTCCATCTCTTAACATCCCAGCCGTGCATACTAGCTCGGTATAATTTTTCGACGGTAAAGGATAAGTAGTGACGGTTAACAAAACTTCAAGGCGAGGCATTTCAAGAGAGGCTAAATATGAACGGGAAGAGATACTTCCTCCGGAGCTATTTTGTGTAAATTATCCGCTAAATGGCTCCGGTGGCACTGACAAGATAAGGCCTCAAAACAAGTTAAAGCAATGCGTCCGTGCTTTTTATATAAATCGATAATGCTTCGCTGACCATTGATCTCCGTTTGGAGGGTGCCGTCGCGGTACTCCTCAAAAAGGACATCATAATCTTCCTGAGTCTTCAACGATCTTCTTTTATCGTTGCTGATCCCAACTTCGGGAACGTGGTAATAAGCGATACCGACGCTCCTGCAAACATGAGCGAGTTGCGATTTATGGAAGCCGTACTTCATACTCGCCGCGTTGCGGCGCACGTCAATTAAGGCACTGACATTGTGCGTAAGCAGTTGGTTAAAGTAGGCTTCGGCGGAAATACCTTCGTAGCCTATCGTCATCAAGCAGGCTTCGTCTTCCGTAGGTCTTTTCGCTTCAATCTGTTCTAAGTCTTCCGGTTCCAGATAACGTTTAGCGACCAGGCTGTTGATGGCGTAATAGGGATACCTCCGGTAGGTATACTCAATTAGCTCGCGCCCAGTCAAGGCTCCAAAACGGTAAAGGACCGTATCAATAATTTGCTGGTCTTTCTTCTTTAATGCGGGATAAAAAAGTTCTTCCGTTTCCTTTTTCCATACCTTTTGATCGTCGGTACTGATCAGGCCGTATTTACACATCGTTCCGGCATCCGCGTTGGCGCGAAAGGAGTAAGCACCAAATTTATACGGAACAAAATCAAAACACGGTTTCCCCTGATGATGAGCAATGAGAAAAAGTAATTTTTGCAAACGTAGCCGCCCGAGTGTTCCACCGCACTTTTCCAATAAGGCCAGCATTATCTTACGACGATAAAACATATTTGTAAACTTTAAGCAACAAAGCGTTGCAAAAATACGCAAAGTGTCCCCTTCAAGGGGTACAATCAGTCAAGTTTCCGCAAATCCAAAAGTGCAACGTGAACGGCATCATTTACTTTTCTTACCTTGTAGGTTCCATCTCAGCGACACCCCAAAGAATATGCCCACCCACACCGCCACCCAGCGCGCAGAAGTAGAAAAACACCTCCAGCAACTAGCCACCACCAGCGATCTATTGACCGCTGGCACCGCCTTTTTCGGAGATGCCCTCGGCTATGACACCTCCCGACAAGAACCGCTCGAAAAGGGGACTTATGCGGAATTCCGGGACATCTACGTCGAGGACGACGATATGTTCCGCAGTAGCCCGGAAGTGTTGAAGACTTGGGAAGATAAAGCGCTGACCGCCGAATGGGAAAGTGTCCAGTTGCTCTTCCAGCTCACCGAATCCGAAATGGTGCGTACCATCGGCTTGTTTGACGACGGAAAGGTGGATAACACCATCATGGAAAGCTACCTCTTCCTGGCGCTGGAACTAGGCGGCGAGCAATACAGCCGCACCAAACTGGCCATTGCTACCCGCGAGATCAATAAACTGTTCCGCCAACCGGTCATGCTGCTGTTCCGCTACGGCGCGCCAGCAAAGAAGCTGCTCACACTAGCCGTGATCGACCGGCGCATTAATAAACGGGAGCGGGAAAAAGACGTACTCCAAAAAGTAACCTTCGTAAAGGACATCGACGCGGCCGAACCCAACCGCGCCCACGTCGATATTCTCACCGACCTGCACCGCGACCACGTTAGCTACCGGGACCAGAAAGGTAAGGAGCGCAGGCCCCGTAACTTCGTGGAAATGCACCGCGCCTGGCGCGAAGTGCTGAATGTAACCGCGCTCAACAAACGATTCTATAAAGAACTCAGCGACTGGTTTTTCTGGGCAACCGGCAAAGCCAAAGACAGCGAGCTGAGCATCGACTTTCAATTCGATAAGCTCCCGCCACCCGAAAACGGCCAAAGCCGGGCCGACCAGATCGACGCCGCCCGCTCCCGCGCCGTCATCCGCCTAATCACCCGCGTGATCTTCATCTGGTTCCTGAAGGAGAAAGGGCTGGTGCCCGAAAGTCTGTTTAACCGCACGAAGATGAGCAAGCATTTTAAGCTCGGAACCGAAGACGATAGTGTTTACTACAAAGCGATCCTCCAGAACCTGTTCTTCGCCGTACTCAACACGCCCATCGACAAGCGCGGCGTAGTACCCGAAGCCTTCCAGGGCAACACCGGCGAACAAGGCAACAAATCCTTGCTCCGCTACTTCTCGCTTTGCACCCGCGACCGCGCCCAAATGCTTGAGCTGTTCCACAAAATCCCCTTTCTGAACGGCGGTCTGTTTGAGTGCCTGGATACGGACGATACGCTGGTGGACTGCTTCAGCGACCGTGCCGAAAAACAGCCCTCCGTCCCCAACCAACTGTTCTTCCGCGAAGAAGAACTGGCCGTGAACCTCGACGATATTTATAAGACGCGCGGCAGCCATAAAGTACGGGGCCTCTTCCCCATCCTGCGCAGCTACAAATTCACGATCGATGAGAATACGCCCGTGGACGAGGAAGTCGCCCTCGACCCCGAACTACTCGGCAAAGTGTTCGAAAACCTGCTGGCCAGCTACAACGAAGAAACCAAAGACACCGCCCGGCGGCAGACCGGAAGCTTCTACACGCCCCGCGAAATCGTGAACTACATGGTGGAGGAAGGGCTGATCGCCTACCTCGATGACTACATCCTGCAGCGAATCAAACCAAAAGCGACCGGACCGAAGTTCAAGCCAGTACAGATGGGCCTGTTCGGCCTAACGCCCGCCGTACAGACCGAATTTGACTTCGACAACACCGCCTCGGCCACCGATTACCGCAAGGAATTGCACGACAACCTACGCCGCATGGTCAGCCTCAACCACGCCGGCAACCCGTTCCAAAGCGAAAAAGAAGTGCATTTTATCGTCGAGGCCATCGACCGCATCCGCATCCTCGATCCCGCCGTCGGCTCGGGCGCTTACCCCATGGGAGCGCTGCAACTGCTGGTACACGTGCTGGCCAAAATTGACCCCGACAACGTACACTGGAAAGCGGTGCAAAAAGCAAAAGAACAGGAAAAAGGGGCGGGAACGCAGGTGCAGGGCGAGGACGTAGAAACCATCTTCCGCAAGCAAGCCGAGTCGAACTACTTCCGCAAATTATTCCTGATTCAGAACTGCATCTTTGGCGTCGATTTGCAGCC
>Ga0306864_1000122_pt1 | contig 37034 bp, 30 predicted proteins | sample AntRauTorckE5430_FD_190448 | JGI IMG/M metagenome (GOLD analysis project Ga0306864, IMG submission 190448) | Saline lake microbial communities from Rauer Islands, Antarctica - Metagenome Torckler E5 #430 (v2) (version 2) | ecosystem: Environmental > Aquatic > Non-marine Saline and Alkaline >...
GAACAGGCCAATAGCTCATTCGGCAGTTCGTGTATCACTGCAGCACTTCATCCAATCAAAGAATATTGGGAAGCTCGAGCGCGATGTTATCATTGTGACAGGAAAAGGCAGTCATTCTAAAAAACAGGGATTTGTAGAATGTCTCCCTGGGGTCTTCCTAACGATGGTTCTACGTTTGGTTTGACCAGGACGAACTCTTCTCAATGGACGGCGATAGGTGGAAGAATCAAAATGCTTTGGAGTGAACCCTGGCGGTGGAAGTGCCATTTCAGACTTCATTGAGCGGAATCCTGGAGGTGTACACACTCTTGAGGCTGCATTACTTTCCCCTATCTTTCTTTCTGGCTTTTCAGGTCTAGAAAAAATATTTGGTGATGCAAGTCTTGCAAGGAGAAGAGAAGAGCGACCTTGTTTGGAATTCTTTGGAGATAAGAATCTAGCCCTTTTGGTTGCGGCTCCGTGATTGATATTACGGGATACTTTGTGCAAGCCAACACGTTTTGCTTTTACGATGCGGCGATTCTCATTTACATTAGAATAGTCTCTCTTCCTCTTTGTATTCTTGGCATCGACCTTTGAGTCACTGGTTCCTATTTCCACATTCGTTGATTTTTTATCGGTGTTGGCTGTATCTTCCAGGGGTAATGGTTGAGCAAGAGCTGGCTGAGCATATGAAGTATCGGCGGGGTCCTTATTGGCAGGCATCTGTTGAATACTATATTTGGTCGTCATAGCATTATCGTGAACGTGGACATTATTTGACTCGAAGCAGTTATTGGTTGATGCCTGTTAACAAATTGATACAACACATGCAGTGAGTAAAATACACAAAGGCAAACAATGCCACGGCACTTTGTTTGTCGCTACTCACCATAACTCCCCATTTCGGCATAGACCTGGGCTTGGGTGTAGAAGATTCCTTCGAGAGTGAGGCACCGATGTTGATTGCGTGTGGTAAAGTAATCGTCGAACTGCGTTCCTGCTTTTCTCTTTGAATTTCAGAGACATGACTGGATGTGTACTCTTCCCTTGGTGACACCTTGGTGTTGCCCGCTGCGGTATCACGAAGAGTTGGCTTGCACGCATCGAAGGCTACTTCTTCAGAAAGGTTTGCCTTGAATGCACCGGAAGCATCTTGTTCAGAGTTCGCGAAAGGGTCGTCTGTGCTATTTTCGACGATGTCATCTTCGTGGATACTAGTATCGGGCTTCATCAAATTGCATAGGCTTTCAGCAGGTTTTTCGGGAGTGACGACGAGATGAACATGTTTCTTCGCCTTCTTTTGAGGATGTCCATTGCACGATAGGATCCAGACGAAGCACTTCGTTTCTTTCACGGCCCTTCCGGAATCATAACCTTCCTTGAGTACATGTCCTTCAGAAAGCTTTACAACTGATCCCAAGCTGAATCTGGATTCTTTAATGAAGTTGTTGTTCCAACCATTCTCCTTTGAAAGGACTAAAGCATCATCGAGGGTAGGAATTGTTGAGGTTTGAAACATTGTAGTAACTACGTGCGGTGGTTTTGAGAAATTATGAGAGTAAGACATTGAAACATAAACAGTTAGTACGAGTGCGAGTTCAGATTTGAAGAAATAAATGTGGTCCAGATTTGAAGAAATGTGATGAAATACCGTTTATTCCCACCCCCGTGCTAGGGGTCTCTTTAATGGCCTGCTGACATCATCAGTTTCTGAAAATATCACCCTTTTGATCAAATTTACTTAATACGGTGTATCCTGGTATATCACCCCTAGCACGGGGGTGGTTTATTCCTGGATCTTCGACAATTTTTTCTCTCTTCTGTCTCTCGTATTTATCCCCCTCCTCCTCTTTCTTCCCTCCTTCCTCGCCTGCCTGTTGTATGTTTTCGCTTGGACTATGGTACGAACCTTTGATCTTGCTACTTGCTACGAGTATCTCTAATAAACTGAATATTTAACTTTGTTTCATAACTCGATCATGCTATCATGCTTTGATTTGACATTTGACACAACAGTCATTGGCACAATAATTCATCCACACTATTTCCAATCAAGATTCATGTTCGTAATATTATCCTGTTCCATCCTGTGACAATGGATGTTGAGAAGTCTTGATACGACGCCAGGCTGCAACTCTCGGAGAATTGCAGCGACTAAGACGAAAAAAGGCTGTGGATTTGTTTGAATCCATTCTCTTCCTCATTGCGTGAAATCATCACTGTAAAATAGTACAGTGGCCAATTCGAGGTGCAAATTCACGCGTCAGCTCAGTTCATGGAAATCCAATTTCAGAGGACCATTCCACTAGAACAGAGAGGCGGTATATGTTTCCAGCAAGGTCTCCCATGACAGCCTATGACCCATGCTATCCAATGGGCATGGGGCATGGGAATCCGTGTTCGATCTCCCACAGCTGCTACAGATACCGCTGTAGCCCCAGATCTCTCAAAGTGTACAAGTGCAGTTGAATGGATCGTCGGTGGAAATTTCCAATATGGTGGATTGACTTGTGTCATAGTGTGATCAATATAATTGTTGCACTTCATGATGAAAAAACGGCTGCTGAAGCATGCTGCCAATGTGACGGTGGGTTCTATGATACTCCTTCCTCGCCGGATGTCGCAGAAGCAAAGGCTATAGGCACAGTATCTGGTGATAATGATGTAGACCCAACCCCTGACGGCAACGGAAAGGATGACGAGCATGTCACAGATCAGAAGGCTACAGAAGAGGTCGCATGTTCTATAGAGTTAGATGGTTTAGATGTTGATCCCAAAGAGAGCGCTGAAGAGGACGTAAGAAGACTTTACACATCTGGTACGAGGAGTGGTTTTGCACTTTGAATATAAATGGGGCAAATCATTGACCAGGTTGATTGATGTGTGATCTACGTATAGGATAAGTCCGCGATACAGTGAAGATATCATCGATGCCAAGTATGATATTGAGTACTGCGCTCTCCTGAGTTGGCCAATGTATGCATTGTACAAGGAAGATGTAAAGACAAGAAGTGGAAATGATACATGGAAGAATAAGTACATGGGCATGAGGCCAGTCATGTGGGACATGACAAATATTCACGCATATGCATTCACTGATGCTGACTTACAACAATTTACCTTCAATCAATATTATGCTAAGAATTGTTTGAAAGGTGGTATATTCACTGAGCAACAAGAAGAATTCCAAAACATTGATTTAGTGGAAGGTCAGGTCGTACCTTTTCTGAATATTTACGACAAGGGTTATCGAGCAAAGATGGTTGCATGGAAGAATGGTAAACAGAAGGTTCTGCAACCGGACTATGCAAATAGCGACCGCCGTTTCAATCGAATAGAAACCCTTGCATCTTCGTCGGATTCAACAAAGTCTTTGGCTGCACAGCAACAAAAGTATCTGTAACTAATAAGCATGGGCCATAAGCGACATACCAGGGCCTTCAGATGCTGCCACACCGGCACAAATCCAACATCAGTATTTGACATCATAGGTGTGTACAGTACATCTATTTATAAGTACAGAGTTCGTCACAAACACTAATTGTGATTTGGTTGGTGTTAGACAGTTCTTCAGCAAACAGTACTAGGTAAGTAGGGTGCATATGATGGAAGTTTGGGAGCTTCCCAATCTCCTCCATACTTGTTATTCTTCTTCTTCCTTGTTTTTCTTTGTTTTGCTACAACTGGTGCAGTTTCACGGACAATGTTGAATCAAAGAGAATCACCTCCCATTTCACTGAGTGGGCTACTATGCATCTTAGCCTTCTCTAGCAAAAGATATCGATTGGCGTTTTCACAGATCACAGTAAGCAGTCCACTGCTATTGGAGAGAAGTAGACTAGCTATATGTATAAATGTGTATTTTCTTCTTTCTCATCAATTATCAGTTCTCAGTTCTCATGTTGAACGTGTGTTTTAGTGTTTTCCGCGTTCCGCGACTTGATGTTCTATTTAAGTTAAAAATAGCATTCCTAATTTATTTTATTAGGTTGGGAGTTGGGAGGCTGAATGAACTGAAAGAGAAGCAGAAGAATTTCTAGCTAGATTTGAATTACGCTGACTCTAGAGGTCTACTACCAGAACGAAATTACAGAGATGATTCTCCTTAGAAATCTCCTATGGTGCGGTAGCTTTGATGCTTTAAATTACAAATTGTAACTGCCTCTATCATATACAAATGTATAGCATTGTATTAGGTAACAAAGCAAATCATTTTTTTCAGAGTGATATAAGGTTGTCTACCTCTCTCACAGTAGTAGTGCCTATATTTATGAAGGTTCACTTTGGCGGAAGCTTTTGTGTAGATCATGTTAAGCCTGGGCCAACCGTATTTCCACTAGCGTAATACACAACTTTCACAATTGCATAGAATCACTTCCCCTTTGCATCCCGCATGTACCCAGGACCAGTCTTATCCGTCGTATCCTCTTTTGATAGTCCTCGATATTTTGTACCATAACCTGCAAATCCAAACTTCTTCACTTGCATTACCTTGGGCATATTTCTCTTGTCAAATTTATCATCTCCTGTTGCAGCCTTTGCATATTCAGCGGCTTTATGACGAATATCATCTTTATCCTTGAGTGTATCATCGTCCATGTAGAAAGCTCCCCTATGAAAGTATGGTTGCAAATGACCCCCATCTCCATTCCCATCCTTTTTCTGCATCCTCTGTTCACCAGGCTTACGATAACTCCCTGATTCAATATCTTCTTTCAATCGTTCCTCATCTGTCATATGTCTCCTACGCTCCAACTCCTTCAAATCTCTCTGAACCTCAATGAATTCTTCAAAATCTCTCAAAAGACGTAATAATTCCCTCACTTCCCAATCCTCCCTCTCCTTCATCTGTTGCTCTTCTGGACCATCATCCGTATCATCTAGTGGTGGAAGAGAGCTTCCTCCCATTTCAGCAAATTCATTCTGATCATCCATGACCCCCTCAAGAGCTTTCTTTTCGGACAATTCAACGGAAACAATTTCAGCAACGAGAGCACGTGATTGTCTGATCCGTTTCTCTTCTTGCTTTTTTTGAAGAAGAATTTGTTCGTCTTGTTGCTCCTGTTGAATCAGGTCTTGTTGCTGTTTCTGTCGTTTGTGTTTGGGGACAAACATTGGTTTGGATTGCACGAGGATTGAAGGTTCGTCGTCAGAGGATACGTCAGAGGACGATGCACTGGATGTCGACGAGGAGGAGGAAGAAGTAGAAGGCGATTCGGATCTACGACGGCGTTTGAGGGTGGTCTGGACACGGATTTGTGGTTGCGCTATAGTTCTCGCTTGAGTGTCATCGTCATTACTACTCCTTGGAGTAGGGGTAGTTTTATTCCGAAAGGAGCGGCCGCTAATTGCACCATTCGCAGGATTGCCATCGCTGACACTGCTATCATCATCACTACTAGATGACGAAGACGCTTCCGATCGCATAGATCTTTGAGTAGAATGTGTGGTTCCTTCAACAGTGTCTGACTGTTTGGCATTCGCATGCATTTGTTGTTTTCGTTGTCTCGTTATCGCTCTAGCTCTCATCCTTTTCTGTTGATCTTCATCATTGCTATCACTATCGCTATCGCTGCTAGAAGAGCGTTGATGTTGTTGCTGCTTATCGGTGCGCGGTCTTCTTACATTTCTTCTGCGCGCAACCATATCACTGCCTGTGCTAGTAGAAGAATCTGAATCAGCATTATCACTCTTATTAGCATCCGCCAGCCTTTGTCTCCTTCTCCTAGCTCTTCTTCTATGAGCAACGGAGTCAGTGGAATCAGAATCATGGTCGGTAGAGGAATTATGATGTTGTTTATCAGAGCCTGTATGAGCAACGGCATTTGAGGAAAGTGATCCTTTCATTTTTCTTTCCTTTGGTTTCCTATCCTTGATGTAAAATTGATCTTCCTCGTCGTCCTCATCATCATCAATGTAGTGAGGGTCCTTTACAACTGACTGATGCTGATTGACTTGCAATTCGTCAACGAGAGCATGATAGTTCCTCTTTACTTGTCTCCTATGCCGACTATGGCTTCCCATGTTAGTATTAACAGTAGCATTAGCATTAGCATTAGCAGTAAGATGTGTCAATTTCCCCTGGCCGTGCTTTTGCTTGAGAAGCTGCGATGCCTGAGCGGCATCCATTTCACTGATATCTTCATCCTTTTTGGAATCAACAATGGACCCTTTGCTAGCTTTGTTCTTTCCTAACCCTAGACCCATCGAGTTCGCCTGTTGAGATGCTTCAGTTGTCGGGAGAGCGCCGCTGCCGTCCGTTCCCAATAGGAGCATCGACAGCTCATTTGATTTCAAAGTATTATTATTCCCTGACATTTCTTCTTGGTTCAATTAGAAAATTGCTGTTGGATTTTGTTGGAGTTTATTCAGTTAATGATTTTTACTGGTTGGATATCTTGATCTAGCCAGTAGGATCTATTGAGTCAGTTAGTTTACTCTGGTTGGTGGTTGCGTATAATGAATGATATTTATTTTGTGTTTTCTTTGCTGTTGTGCCTTTTGCTCTTGAGCCTTGGATGCCCATGACGTTAATATTTATTTATTTTATTTCTATTTAAATTTGTTTGTATTGTACTTCCTCCAATCCCTAAAGTATTGGGGTTGTAGGATTCAAACTTCATTGAGAATATTTAGCAACGGCTATGGTAGTTTCTCCAATAATACATCACACATCACACATCACACATCAAACAGCTGCAAACAGTTCATGAAACTAAATTTGATCAACATGGATTCCGTTTCCTCAAAGCGTTTGCCACTCATCAAGAAATGTCAGATATGAAATTCACAAATGCAGTCGCTCGTTGACCAACAATGACATCCCGGTTTAATTGAAAACCAGGGGGGCGACGATTATTTCCTACAGAGCGCAAACAAGATACATTTCTTCGCAGAACCACATGCCATGAAAACCTCGCAAACCCTCAAAGATACATACAAGCTTGCTGAAACAATCTTGTTTGGGGTTGTGGTTGGTATTGGATGATACAACAATTACCAATGGGTGTCTATGGGTGTGGCCTGGAAGTCATCGGGAACCCACGAGGGTCAAATTTGCTAGGAATCGCAAGCATTTTGGAGCATCCATTGAACAACGGAGTCATGTGCCGAGAGGTGATCCGAGTGAGTCGCAAGTGGTTTTTATAGAGGAGGAAAAGGAGAAGGTTGTTGTATCAAAAGGCAATGATGTTGATATTGATATTGATATTGATTGGGTAGGGAAGATACCCTTGTATCGTTCAATCTACTGGGTTGAGAAGGCAGCGAAGCGCGGTTTCTGTCGTGCACAGTATCGGTTGTCATGGTTATTAATAAGCCGCAGCTATGATTTGTACGATTACCTTCAAGTTCCAAAGTGTAGCCCAATGCCTTTGGTGCTGTTCTGGATTCGACAGGCTATTAGTGATGGAGGGGGAAAGAGTGGCAAGATTATCATGATTTACTCGATGCTGCTCAAAAAGAAGGCTGCGCTATGTGTAACAATTCGATCCAAATAGGTTGTCATATTTGCAATGCCATTTTCTTTTGCAGGAAGTCATGTCAGGAAGCATTGAATGAGCTAAGGGCATGACGACGAATGTTGAATTCCCGTATTCATAAAAATATCCCTTTGCTGGTCCAGCTTTTGCTGCCTGTGATAACGACGATACTAATTATTCAATCAGCAAGAAACTCTGACCTCGCCTGAAGACGACAATAATGGAGATGGCGCATCGGCGGAACCGGCGAGGAGAATTGAAGTATTCATAGTGTTGGCGAGGATATCACAGGTCTAAATGTTAGAGACACAGTATCTAGTAAAAAGGAAACTGCCGAGGAGAGTGGTAATGACACAGACCCAACAAGCAATGATGATGGAACTGCCGAAGAGGATGGGAAGGATGTCACAGATGAGAAGGTTATAGGCACAGTATCTGGTAACGATGAAAGTGCCGAGGAGAGTAGTAATGACTTCAATCTTCCCTGATTTCATTCGTACCATTGGATCTCTGCCGAATTGCAAAAATGGACTTTCTTCCCAGCATCATAGGGGGTTGTCCACTTCTATTTCAGAAGCAAACGCAATTTTTGAATAGATAACAAATAGATCAGTTATTGTCATATCTGCGCACGCGCCACCCTTCTTGGCTCAAACAACAAACCATCTCATTTTATACATTCCTATTATAAGTTTGATGAATATGATACTCCCATGAAACTACTCAACAGGTTGAAAACATGTATGAAAGAAGGAAGGCGTACATGGTGGATTAGAAAGGAGAATAAAGTGGAGTAGAAGACTAACCAATTCCAAATCAAAAAACTACTTAAACTTTAAAGTAGTTTGGATTCATTGGTGCAAATCTTGTACTGTGCTTTGGTCATTTATTTAATTCATTCTACCAATGCAGTTTGGCGCCCCGCAGGTACAGCGTAAGCTACCGTCCTCGACTGCGAACTTGTAGTCGTAAGTTATTTCATCGCCAATCTTGATGTCCTGATTTGCAAAGACAACAATCTTCTTTATAAGCCCCATTTCAGTATTAGCGGTGATAACATTTGCATACGCATTCGAAGTACAGCAATGATTCATGAATCTTGCCATGCAGCCAATGTTTGTTGCATCTACTATTTCGTGCAAATCCAGGCGGAACATATAGCAGCTCCCCATTCCCAATTCCTCATATTTCTTCTCTCGCTTGTCGGCAATTGGTTGACAAATGGCCTCACCCATGTACTCCGCAATCATCGAGTTTTTGGGATAATCCCGCTTAGCAAAAAGTCCCCATCCATGAATATGTGATCGTTTTGCTGCCAGCCGCTCCTCCATTGGCACAGATTTCATCTCACGATATTTCGCTTGAATGGATTCAAATTCACGGGTTGATTCACTTCCCCTCTTTGATGCATCGGCCCCCTTAGCCAAAGCTGACGATGATGACACAGAAGGATCGTCGTCAGATTTTCGAACAAGTGCTCTCGTAATTCGACCACTTCCCTTACTTTTGTCTACGGCACTGGAACCTTCTGTTCGTGCGCAGCCGCTGACATTTTCAAGTGCTTTCTCAGCTTTGATTACAGCTCGTTTTCTTTGGAGATTCATTACAGTCTCTTGTGTAGGTTTATGGAAACAGAACTCATAAGGCGTGGAAGAGGTTGTTAGAGGCACCGCACATGATACAGCGGAGGTGTATGCCTCAAGAGTTTTGCGGACAAAATTTATTCCAAAACCAAAAAACTAATAATAAAGTTAGATACTGAATGAAGGTCGACAAAATGATTTCAAATATTTGAACCAACTTACCTGTGGACCGTTTAGGCAGAAAGCATTTTTATTCTTTTTCGACCTTGCCATTGGGAATACAGAGGAGAGGTCTTCATGAGAAAAATAGCCTTTGTTCAACTCCCAAACGCGCTTCATGATGGTATTGTATACTTTAGCAACGCTATTGCTTTGGAATGTCTCCGTCGGTGCATCGGCAGCTGTGACAGTATACATTACAGATTTACTTTGCGTTTCCACAATTCTCATCATGTACACGGTCCTGGTCTTGGGCTTCACGAAGGACCAAAAGATCCTTGTAGAAGCGAAACCGGGTGGAGTAATATAGCTCTTGGAATGAAAGCCGTCGCAATCTCCTTCGATTTTCCCCAGTGAATGGACAATCAATGTTCCAGACCGATAGCATAGGCTGTCCTCTGGTTCTAAACTCTCATCAACCACACGGAGTACTTTCATCTCCTCTGAAAAGTCAACAACGATGTCATCTTTAGCGTATTGCTTATGAGCGGCGCAATAGAGTTTATGAGAAGAAGTAAATACAACGCCGCATGCTTTCGCACAAGGGTAGTGAAAGTTCGCATTACAGACTGATCGATGACAACCAAGAGTTGCTCCAATTCGGCCGCATCCAAAACATCTGAGTTTCATTCCTCGTGTCTTAGCTTTGGACACTCCATTCAAAACACCTCCCTGAGTTTCCCAAACTTCACTGCTCCAAATTGCACATCCAGTGTGTATCCATCCTCCGGCAGGCAAGGGCAGTAATCTTCCAGAGCCATTAATCTGTTCATATTTATCTGTGGGATCAGAATTAATTGCGTTGACACCTGCATCGTCATCTCCAGAAACATTGCAGAGGCAGCAAGTTCTAGAATCAAACCAACGATTTTCGTCCGATACATTAGTATTATTGAAAGGGATTTCCCATCCCTTGACTGGTTTCACTTTCACAAAGTCGTGAGTAAACCACGGGAGTTTTATATGTGCTATGCTTGCGTCCTGTTTTAAAACGCTCTCATTGATTGTGATCTGTGCAATGTTATCAGAATTTCCTTGAGCTGTAGTATTTTTTATTGTTTTCTCAACAGCGTTACCGTTCGCATCTTTGCAGTCTAAAGAAAGATGGTCTTTCTCATTTATTACGCCTTCCAATAACTTGTTCGCAGTCTCAAGTTCATCTTTTTTTGGCGAAAGAGAAGAGCCAGTATTTGCGTTGTGCGTCTGAGTTTCTCGAACACTCACTCCATTGGTACCTAACTTCGTAACACTCTGCACAGATCCATTCCTTGCACTTTCGACTATTTTATTTAGCTCCAAAATTTTCGATTCTAGCTCTACTTCACTTGAGTCATTCTGAGCTACAGTTCTTACGACTGACTCTATCACTTGAGCTGATGGTTCCGATGACGATTGTCTATTGTCTGAGGTACTGATTATGCTTTGTGACGAAGCCTTCAGAATGTAATTCGATGATACAGACTTTGCGACAGCCGTTTCAACGAGAGCAGTAGAGCTCGCTTTTTCTTTGGAATTACGATTGACGATCTCATCAACCTTTGAATCTACACCAACTTCCACTCCGCAAATATCTGGATCAGTATTAGCCTTCCGTACAAAGTCAACATCATTCATTGTATTCTCGGATGTCAAACCTTTTGGAATCACTGTACTCATATCATTGTTTGAAATGGAATCCTTGTTCATCAATTGAGCTGATGGTTCCGATGACGATTGTCTATTGTCTGAGGTACTGATTATGCTTTGCGACGAAGCCTTCAGAATGTCATTCGATGATACAAATTTTGCGGCAGCCGTTTCAACGAGAGCAGTAGAGCTTGCTTTTTTTTTGGAATTACGATTGACGATCTCATCAACCTTTGAATCCACACCAACTTCCACTCCGCACATATCTAGAGTAGTGTTAGCCTTCCGTACGAAGTCAACATCATTTATTGTTTTCTTGGAAGTCAAACCTTTTGGAAGCACTGTACTCATATCATTGTTTGTAATCGAAGTGACATCAGCTTCAGAAGCATTACTCTTTATGTACGGTACACAGTGTTCGACGCTAGGCATGTTATTTTTCGCCATTGCAGGTTGTTCTGTATTGTCCAATAACATAGGCGTGTAATTGCTTGTAGTATTTGATTTGCCTTCCAACGCAGTCTGAAAGGGCACTATTTCAGAACACTCAGAATGCGTGCCTTGGTCGCCATTCTTTAGTCCTATGAAAGGAGTCTTTCGCGTGGTCAACGCTGCTTTCGAAGAAGGATCAGATGAAGGCAATGAGCCGATTTGTCCTGCAGACAAGGGGTGAATACCACTTTGCTGACACTCTGAAAGAATTAATGAGACTCTATTTTCATTTGGCATCTCTATTTGCAAGGTATGCTCAAAAGCGTGCACAGAAGGCTCGACTGTGCCAGTTCTGATTGTGTGTGGACGAGCGGGAGATGCAAGTGTCATAAGGGCATTTGCGATATTAAAGTCATTGTCACATTGATCCATAAAAGAGTAGGGATTTGGCAGTGCCATGTGATTTGACGACTCTTTCGCTTGATTCATTTCTGATTGTGAAGTAATGTAAGGGGCTCTTAAATTGCAGTTTGACTGGAGTGGAGTCATGGCTTCCTTTGTCTGATTAATTGGAACATAGCGGGATTGTTGCGGTAATTGATTGGTCACGTTTGATGACATTTCGACACCTCGCATCTGAATTGCTTTAGACTCTTGTAGCGTTAAAGGCACATGATCGACGCCTTTGTTAGAAGCATCTAATTGGTGGTACTGGATTTGCGCCATAGTTTCATCGATATAACTTGCAGGTTTCTTGATCGGTGACACGCTGAATCCCAAGGTCACGTTTGCTACGTTGTCATTCAATCCTGAAGGATGTATCCCGTGCCGTGCATCATCGAACCCACAGTAAGGCTCTAAATGCACAGTCCCAGTAGCATTGTCGACGGGAGAGAGGAATGATTGCAATATCTGCCAGCTAGTAATTGTTGACTGAATATCCACTTTGAACATTATACATGCAGAGTATACGAATGCGGATGCCATTTTGCAAACAACCATTTGAACTGATAAATTGTTCATCAAACCTCGCCGTCTCGTGTTTTTGGTGCTCCTGTGTCTCAATCTTTTAACGAATCGAACAAATCGTCCTGCTCTTGCCAAAATATACTTGGATATACAGTGAACATGCGGTGAAGTTCTATGCAGGTGACTTTCAGAGTCAAAAAGAAGCGTCACTTGTAGACCAATTTTTGTTTCCAGCACCTTCAGTAGCACTTCGGCATCACTCATTAAAGATGTACTTTTGTCATAACCTCTTTCTCTATTGAACCAACTCGGTTCTAAATCCAAACGTAATTGAAAAAATGTAAATTTTGGAACCATGACTGTTTCCTTCTTTGGCCTCTTTACCTTTTCGGTCGCAATACCGTCTTTCACTCTCTCAACGTACTGCAATGCCTTTGGAACTGAATCGAATACACGACTAGTAGGAGGGGGTGAACGCCATCGTTTTCGATTTCCTGCCTATTAATGTGCACAAATGGATGAGTGTGTGCGTGAAGTGGTTTCAATTATAAAGATCATGATGTGACTTACTCCATAAAAGCAGGACCATCCTTCAGGTAAACCACGAGACTGTGCATCTTGCAGGGCAACCTGAAGAGCTTCATTCTTCTGATCGTCTTTGGATAGATGCTTTGATGGCACGTATCGCTTTATAGCTGTTGCCGTTCCATATTTCGTTCCTGAATCTCCCTTTTTCTCCGACTTGGACTTTGTTGCTTTCAATGCATCTGCTTTTCGCTTCAAAGCGATGGCGGCCTTTTTCCGACAACGAGGGCATACGTACTATGTGGGGATTAGATTATTAATGTAGGATGACATAGAATATGACTCTGAGAATCCATTAAGAACGCACCTTTGTGTCACCTTCTTCTTTGCCCTCGAGAGAGTTTTCTTTTTCAAGAGTCTTATCACATTCCTTATGAATATACGCATCGCAAGAAGTGCACTGAGGCAGACCGTCTATATCTCTAGACACTTTTTTACATGATGTGCACTTTGCTTCTTTCAAGCCCGAGATGCCAAGACCATCACAACCGCCACACGGAAAGCACCGATTAGGATTCCTTGACCAGTACCTCCTGCTAACCTCACCATCGTCGCTCGTATTCTTGCACTTGGTGCAGTCAACGCATTGGCCACATATCCAAATCCCCGTCGGGGCCTTCTCCAAAGGAGGTGAAATAAGATCGATTGTGAAAGCTCTATCACACATTTCGCAATAGATGAGTTTCAGTTCATCCGATGTCACTTCTCCTGATATTTCGCATAATTTACAGTTGGGGCACCTCCATCCCTCTACAGACGCATCATTCATACTATGTATTGGCGCACTTGCACAGAAACTGTGATAAGCTTCTCCACAATCTACACAATACAGCATCGTATCTAGTGCTCCACTACTCCCACAGGAAAAGCAGCACTCCAGCCACGTAGAATAAAATGCATCCATGGGTGTCATTCGTACCACCGAAGTTGCCACACAGGAAGGTGGATCAGCAGGGATCACCAAAGGCCCAAGTTCAAATGATAATACCTGATCACCAGCGACAAGATCTTTCTTTTCGGCAGTTTTGTCTGTCTTGACCCGGTCCTTTTCAGCTTGTACCATTTTTTCTGCCAGCTCAAATCTTTCCTTGATCATTTCCTTGTACTTACTCGCTGGAGCGCCTTTGCCCTCCTTTGCAAAGATCTCTTTCTTGCATGCAAAATAGAACCGTTTCGCTTCTTTCCAAAACTGCGAAAATGCAGGGTTGAAGAGCAGAGCATTATAGACCATAAGTTCAAAAGATCCCCGAAGCCAAGCATAGCTTTTATAATTACCGATTAGAGCTCGTTCCGATATTGTACGTAGATCCATGGGATTTTTTATGACGTCACTATAATTATGAGCCATTTGATCCGTAACTGGCTCAGAAAAAAGGTACATTGTATCTTCCTCTCTCAATAGCATCATGAGATGAAGGCATTTTTCCTTACAACACTTTCGACATAAATACTCCCGACTGTATACAGGATGATCGCCTTGAGTTGTCATTTCATATTCACTTTTTGTAAGCTCAGCACACCCCGCATGAACCCAAAGATTGCATTTCTCACAGCTCAGCATTGTCCCCTCGATATATCCCCACACATTATTCTCAGGGTAGTACCACGAATCTTTGATTTCATTTGCCAATTTCCAACGAAAGGATCCTTCCTCAGGATCTTCCTCGTCTTGTCCTTTCATGTTAACATCACCATGTCCTTTCACGGCTAGTTCTGTGCGCGTAGATGGAGCTGATTTCAAAGCGGGTTTCGTTACATAACCCCCCTCTGAAATTTCTGATGAGGCCACTCTCTTCTTCCCCATATCACTATTCTTGTTATCTTTCTGAACATGTTGATATCTAGCATCGTCCCAAACATGCGCACAAATAGGACAAAACATTTCCTTTTCATACATGGGAGCACAAGCATTGCACAAATGCAGCGTTGTATTCCTGGGAAGATGCAACGATGTCGGCTGAACCTGCATTGGTTTCGGACCAAAAGCTATTTCCAATTCCCGGCACCCCATGCACCTAACGCACTTGTTGCAAGTCCACGGTTCATCCTGTTTGAGTATATTCTCTGCTGCCTTTTCTGAAAGTGGTGGATCAAGACATCCGGGATGATTCATCCCTTTGCAAGTAAAGCATTGTAATATGAGTGGATTATGGTCCACATCACATTCCATGACACACCCACGGCATCTATTTCCAATGACTGATGATGCCATCGATGCCGATGCTGATACCGATGCCAAAGTGGATCCATTCGCATCCATTTCTTCATATCCAAAAAGGAATGGGAACAGATCGAAATCATTGGGCTCATACCTCTCTTTCTTGAAAGCCTTTGATTCTGGCTCCTCAAAGACCTTATACCTCTGCGTAGTAAAATTTTCCCACGTCGGTTCGTAGACATTGGAATTATACGGCGGAGGATCATACACCACTAAATATTTTTTGGCTTGAGTGGAATAATTCCGAATGAACCCAGTCAGATGCTCCCCCACTGGATAATTAATGTCACTCCGGAATATCTCCACTTTTTTCCCCAGTAGCTGATTAGCTTTCAGAACATTGACACAATCAAAGGCTCGTTCAGCATAATATCTTGCAGCATCGTTCCTCACTTCTCTGGTAGCAATTACTTCCTGTATCGAAGTTTCAATCGCCTGTTTGTTGCGCTTCTTTTTATTCTTCCTAATAATGGTATCTACTTCTCCCTGATTGAAATCACGAAGGAGATCAGGCGAATCCTTGATGCTTGCAACCTCATCTGAATCAAAGAATTCAACTAAAACGTATCCATCTCGCATGGGTTGAGTCGTGAGATCTTTTTTGTGAGGTGTACCAGTAGCAGTAGGATTATTCAAGTTTGGTAAAGTAGCACCATAATGGCAATACAGTACTTGTGCGGGCCACCATGCGAATCCCTTGACGAGTGCCCATACGAATCTCCCCCCGAGTTGGTAGTTCTGTTCATGTAAAAACAGCCATTTTTCTTGGAATGTATCATCATCTTGATCATTGTCATTATCATTGTGAAAGAATACAATTTTGTGCTGGTGTGTGATTGGATCATATCGAACGATTCTGCCCGAGTCATATGAGCGTGAATGGAAGCTCCATACTCTGATTCTATGCCCAACTTTTGCTCCTTGTATGGATGTTGGATCCCAGTGAACGGTTCCAACGATTCTATTATATTTGTATGGGTTATTTGTGTAATCATTTTGTATATCAAGTGATGTTTCCGGATCAATGCTGACGGAATGCGGCTTATGGTTGACGAACGAATTGCTTTTATTGCTAGAAGAAACTTTTACATCAATGGAAGAATTCTTTTTTGACTTCTTCTTTGAATCATTAAGATTATCAACAAATGTCTTGGATGATCGTTTCTTTCCTGTCGCCTTGCTGGTCCTGTTATTGTTGGTGTTGCTGTTACTATTACTCTTATTGCTGTTGTTGCTACTGCTAATAGAAGCTTTTGTATTTCCATTGATGTAGTCGAGAGCTCGTTGTAAATAAGCAAAACTCTTTGGTTTCGATCCACCGCTGCTCCACCGCTTTCTTCCGTTGCCCTGCAGGATTAATTATAAAGAGTCCAGTCGAGATGAGTTGAGAACAGGATAAAATGGAACGGCACAACTATTGTTGCAATTGATGATTCAGGTCTGTCAATTCATTTCAGATCATTGCTTCAGGCTGTCATTTAGAATCAATGAATTGAATTGAATTTCTAAATCATCCATGTTGGAATAATCGATTGAATGCAAGTCAAGGCATTGAAGAGATGAAAACAATGATTCAATGATTCAATACGAATGAAACAATACTTACATCAAGAGCGAGATTCCAATCGTAGGGGAGTCCCTGCTGCCGTGCGTTCTCTAGTGCTTTGGCTAATTGCTCTTCATTCAACGGCACCACCATCTTGTCTTGTGATCTATCTTCTGCTTCTGCGATGATGCCCTGTCAATCTTCTAGTCAACTGTGTGTATGCGTGTGCGCGCTGTGTCCTCTCAGCTGTACTCGGTCTGTAACTGTTTGGTGTGAATTCTCTGCTGCTGTGGGGTCCTGGTGTTGGTTTCTATCTGATGTCAGTGTTAGTACTATGCTGTATGCTGTAGGTACGTGTACGCAGTGGGCAGTGGAGCTGTCTGTTGTCTTCTCCGTCGTCAATCATGATCTCGATTTCGATTGCCCGCGCTTCTACTCTTTACAAGATTCAACATGAAAGTCTATTGTGAAAGGCCTATTCCCCTCATTATTCTATAAAAGTAAGAGGTAATAGTAGTGTCAGGTGTCAACAAAGGGGATCTAGCTAAGTGCATCACTATTGTATAGGATTCTTCCTTCTTTAAAGGCGTTGATGCGAGAGCTCGAATTTGGAGTTGTTGAATTCAGTTGGGTTGTATGCACGTCTCGTGATGCTGCACCACTCTCCAAGAGAAGGATAAGCAGGGAACTGGGAGGGGACTTTGCTGTGTCTAGACTCTTCTTTGAACTCTACGAACTGATTACATCATTGCTTAAAGCTTAACATCTATCTTTCCAACCCGGTTCGAGCCTCTGTTCTTCCTCCTCTGTATTCAGGTTGATAGAAAGAGGGGTGGGCGAATCTTGTTATCAGTTCTTCTTTTCATCCATGAGCATGGCAAAATGAAGTGACACAAATGAGAAGTCATCTTTTTCAACAGTGCTTCTGACGCATGCTAAATATGCTGAGTATTATTCAATCCACTGGATTTTACATTTGCTAATTATCTTATGCATCTACAGTTGGTAGCATCCTTCATAAGTTACTGTATCAATCACATACTTCATAGAAAAAAAAAGATTGTTTTCTTTCATTCGTAATTTCAATTGTAGATCGTGACTGTCTTCAAGAAATGGCGTTCTTTATGTTATAAATTCAACTGCGCATATTACACTTTTTCGTCGCCATGCCAGTATACATATCCCTGTCTGTGCTCCCTAGAGTTCAAACTTTCTCGAATCGTAAATGTGATTTTCAAGCAACACCTTTCCCTCCTCTATTAATTTCGAAGTCACTGCGAAATGTTCCAAAGCATAGTCAGGCATATTGCACTTTTTCGTCGCCATGCCAGTATACATATCCCTGTCTGTGCTCCCTAGAGTTCAAACTTTCTCGAATCGTAAATGTGATTTTCAATCAACACCTTTCCCTCCTCTATTAATTTCGAAGTCCCTGCGAAATGTTCCAAAGCATAGTCAGGCAATCCCATGACATTTGTAATGTCTTGCTGAACAAAAAGAAAAATGGCAATGTAGCCTAATACAAGTGCAAAGAGGAGCATTCCAATATACGCCATGACTGGCTGTGGCTGTTCATAGGTAGGCTTCTACAGGAAGAAGGAAACCATAATGCAATGAGTGAAGCTATTCTAAATCAAGGCGATGGATTGCAGAGTGCATGTTATGATCACATCCGAGTGAAGTTGAAGACTTACCTTCATTAATGGACCCATATTGTTTTCCTCTTTTTCGGCAATTGATACATCTATTTCCAAGCCTTGTTTTCTTGGAGTCTTGCCACTTCTCTTCTTTAGAGTTTTCCTGGGGGTATTAGAGTCGGTGATTCCTGCAGAGCCCTTCATTATATTTGGAATCTGAGTAAGAATCAAATCATCCAATACCTTCAAAGTTTTGCTATCAGCACTCATGAAACTAGAAAAGTCTTCAACGTCAGCGAGGCATTGGCGGAAATCTTTTACATCTGGGAAATCGCCTACACTCAGATTGTATTCAATCCTTACGATGTCAAAGATTTGCTCCAAGTCCGAAATTAAAGCCTCTTGAGTCTTTTTCTTTCCAAACCATCTTGGCATTTGATGTTTCAGGTAAGATAATATGCAGACGTGAACTTTGATGATCCGTATCCTCTTGACAATTTCATTCACCTTCCTTTCCGCACACGATTGGGGTAAATTGGCAAGCTCATTGATGAGCAACCATTCATCATTCTCAAACATATTTTCAAAATCATCGTGGACTAGAGGTTCATCCCAATACTGCGCACGAACAAAGGGTAGGTGGAGTTGAGTTGTGTTGGATTGAGAGTTTTCATTCAAGAATAAAAAGAATTGTTGAAACAGCAATTGACAAATAACCTCTATATCTACATGTGCACATTGTACATGTAGATATAGAGGCTATGTATAGAGGCGATACATGTTATAGATATTCACACAAGAAGGTATCGCAAATCTGTCTTGACTTACAGATCCAGTATAAACCCTCACAACTTCAGGCGAATTAAAGATCTTGCCCATCGACCACATCAAGGACCCGTACACCCTCACAAGCTGTTCCCTTGTCACGCCATCAGCCTTATTCAAAACACATCGAATCTTGTCATCATTATGGGGTCTAATTGTTTCAATGACATCCTTGAGTTCATCGCTAATGTCCAATTTATGAGCATCAAAGAGCAGTAAAATTAAGTCAGATCTATCTGCAAACCATCTTGACGCCTTTGCAAAGTCATAGGATCTGGAAAGACGCTGTTTTTCACCACTCAAAACTCCAGGTGTATCAATAAGGGTAATATGTTCAAGTAAAGGTGCGGGAGTAATGGATCCAACGAAATGACTGAGGAATCCACTTCCAAAAGCAGCAAGTGACGAGAAAGGCAATTCCGGGAGAACAGTGAGAGAATTTCCCTTGACAGTTTTGCCAACTATTGCTTTATTGACTCCATCCTGTTTCCATCTTTTGTTTAGCAACTTATTAGGATTCGAGTGAACAGAGGACCTCATATCGTCGTTGATGTTGGCGTTGGGGTTATTAATGGTTGAGTTATCATCCACGGAATCGATGTCCATGTCATAATCTAATGTATCATGCTCATTGGTATTCATGTCACTGCCATCACTATCGTCGTCAAGTCCATGAATTAATGCAGTAAACCTATCGGTGGTGGGTTCAGGACCAATGTGCATGGATGGAAAGTCCCCTCCGACCAAATGTCTGATGAAAGTAGTCTTTCCAGTTGAATATTGTCCAAGCAAGAGCACCATTGGCTTGGCATCAAATTCTGAATCGTGCATTTCAGCATTAGTGGGAAGACAAAAGTTGTAGAGACCATACTTAGCTTCTATGGGTTTGATATGTTGTTTATATAGTTCCTTGAGCTGGACAACAATCTTTCTTGACGTTTTAGTGGCATTGGATTGTTTGGTGGCGGCAGTTCGAGATTGGAGGGCGCTCTTCTTTTTTTTCTTGGGGTATGAGGACATATTGTTCCGTTTGGAATCGCGATCATCGTCATTCCCACGTCTATTACTTCCGTGCATCATAGATGAAGGACGATTACTGGTCCGATTTACATTATCATTAGCATCAGTATTAGCATACTTAACATCAGCAGCATTGGCATCAGCATTCTGATTATCGTCTGGCTCAATGGTGCTGACAGATGCATTGTCGATGGAAGCGTCAGGAATTTTCTTGGGACTAGAGATCATGCTGGATTCTGTGATGTCAGTATCTTTGCTCTATTGGATGTATTGGATGTATTGGAAGTACCGGTATGCTCTAACCTCTAACCTGCTCTAACACAAGAGTTATTTATTGGTTATTGGTGCGGTTGTGATTTATCTTGCAAAAGTTGGTTCGAATAAAATATCCATCATACAAAAATTTCAAAAATATATCATGACGTCATTATCCATTATCCCTATTAATTGGATAGATATTAAAGCGCTATAAAAGGCCATATAGGTACTATGCTATGTGTCAATCCCACATCACAAATTGCAATCCATCGATCGCCAAAATCCAAAGAACAAACGTCACAACATCACCCAACTTCTATCCCTTCCTAGAACCGTACCATATTAAGTGCCTATTGACTATACAGCTCATTTTCATCTATTTAAATATATAGCTATTAACTGCTAGAGTCCACCAAATATGACGGAACCAACTAAAAAGGAAAAGAAAGTGATCGAATCTCTTTCCACCAGAATTAACAATCTATTCCATGAACAAAAGATCACTGCCGAGAAGAAACATCATTATGATCAAGTCATCAAAACCTTTCACAAAAAGTACAACGAAAAGAATGCTATGTCATTGACAAGGAAGTTGAAGCGGGCCAAGGATTGTATCAAGACAGATATCGGTAGTGGTAGTGCTACCGCTGTGGCGAATGCCAGTGTACTGAACAAGAATGATGCTGCCAGTGACAATGATTCGTCAGATAGAAAGAAGAAGAAGAGATCCAAAAGAGGAATAACAAATTTTGAAAGTATTGAAAATGTTGAGAATAAGGAGGAACAGGTAGAACAGAAACATGATAGGGATGAAACAAAGAAGGATTTGCCAGCAATCAATCCAATGAATATGCATGCAACAGAAAGAGTGGAGAGGCAGATAACTGGTTCTCTGCCAATAGTGCCAACAAAAGGCAACCATCCATCAAGATCAATGGCAAAGACTACATCGGCATCAATGGCAATACCGCTGCTAAGCAACGATGAAATGATAAAAGAGAAATCGAAGATGAAGAAAGCCATGGAATTGAAAGACCAAGCTAGATTCATGAAAACGGCTGGACAATCCAAAGAATCTCACGAGAGAAGAAGAGATACTGATCGTCATTTCCATGATGAAGGAAAGAGCGATCTTTACACGATAGAAATAGCAAGAACTCAAAACAATGATGATGACCATGATGATGACCATGATGATGACCACGATGATGTCCATAATGATGACCATGAATTCACTGATCCTGATCATCTGCACGATCATCAACAAAGTCCAACTCAACAAGTCATGCCTTGCCCCATTATAGATCCTCATGAAACAAAACAAGCTTTCCCTCTGGATCGTCAAGGAAAAGATTTGTTTCGTGAAATGTGTGTCTTTGGAAAATTGAATTTCGTCCAACCTCCATCATGCCTTTCGTGTGCCTTGACCACACTAGCAAAAGAGCCTGTCTATCAATCTCCATCATTATCTCCGTTCTGTGCACAAAATAATGGGCATTGTCAGAACCGTGTGGTATGGAGGAAGAACGCGAATAGAATACTTGATCCAGATAGTTTAGATGGGAACATATTGCTTGTTACGTGTGCAACAGCACAAGCTTGGTTGAGAGGTGAAGCAGTTAATGATTGGATATGGGATGTGGAAAATAGGGTTCTCTACCATGAGGAGTTGACGGTCTGAGTGCCTATTCGTGTAGCTTGATATGAATGAACCCACTCTAATATATATAAGTATTCATAAATAAATGTTCATTGGGATATCAATCATTAATACACAATCTGAAAACTGTTAGGTACATCAATATATGCATGTACCAATTTTAAGAGCTGTAGTTGCTGGTATTCAATTGTTGCACATGCTTTTATTTGTTAGTATATTCAACATGATCATGTGCATGTGCGCTTGTATGTGCATTGCTTCATGTTTCTATGAGGATACAGATGGAAAAGCAACAACAATAGAAGCAACAATAAATATATCAACATCAACATCAGTATCAACATCAGTATCAGTATCAGTATAAGCCGCAGCAACACCAATACCAATACCAATACCTATTCATAGATACTACTCTGGGAGATGAAAAGTGAGCAAGGATCATGTACAATAAATGTCCTAATGTCTCTAATTCACTTAAATTAGTCCATGATTCGAAATGAAACAATGACGATAAAACCATTGTAAATGGCTCATTGGGATGGATCAATGCATCCTAGTACAAATCTACCTGTCCAAGAAATCCAAGTGCAAAGCATTATCTATTAACTGTGCATGGATCCTTATCATTTGCAATGTAGGAATGATGGAGCTTCATTTTATCAGATCTTGATTGTTTCGGTAATATTCAATATTTAGACATGGCAAAAAGGCTCTTTCGTGCGCAATGAGCGATTGATCACGCAAGAAGCAAGAAACAGCAGAGCTTCCGACTTCTTGAGACGATTCGATTCGATTTAGGTGGAGTCCATTCCATTGACAAAGAACTATCTACCGGTATAGTTGCAGCTCAACCACGTAACTAGCGAATCGACTATCAACCAACCCACGAACCAACTCACCAACTGAACAATCAACTAACTAACTAACCGACTGACGAATTCAATCATGAGTCATTCTGCCACTTACGACATGCAAATCAAACTTCTGATGATAGGAGACTCCGGGGTCGGAAAGACCTGCCTTCTCCTCCGGTACGCCAACGATTCCTTCTCCCCGACATTCATTACAACGATTGGAATCGACTTCAAGATTAAAAACATTGAAATCGACGATAAGCGCGTTAAGCTTCAAATCTGGGATACCGCCGGACAGGAACGATTCCGCACCATCACAACTTCTTACTTCCGCGGAGCCCAGGGGATCGTTCTCGTATATGACGTCACCGACCGCCGTTCCTTCGAATCCATCCGTAACTGGATAAGCCAGATCCAGCAACATGCGGACGTTCACGTTAACAAGATCCTGGTTGGGAACAAGTGCGATATGCTCGATGAAAAAGTCGTCTCTACCGAAGAGGGTCAGAAACTCGCTTCCGAATTTGGAATGGAATTCTGGGAAACTTCCGCCAAAAATGATGTTAAAGTTGAAGAGTCGTTTCATTCCATTGCTAAATCCGTTAAGGAACGTCTCATTGCTGATGGAGGAGCAGGGCCTACCGGAGCAAAGGGTAATCTAAAGTTGAATGCCAACCAAAACTCTGGCAACAAAGGAAAATGCTGCTAGACTGATTACTGATGACGATGATGATTCTCATAGTGAGTGGGTGGTGATACTAATTGAGTAGAGGTGGTGATGAGACCTAAAAATTGACTGGTAATATTCGGTGCGCAATGACAGGGGTATTACAATAGTTTTTTTAACGCAATAGAAATATACAGGTACATTTTTCCTCATGGAACACATCTTAAATAACTTTTTCCATGACGTTCCATTTCTATACTGCAATAGTAGCATCGTAGTGACAACGTTATCATGCCAAGTGCATGATGCCCCGACAGTTACGTTTCACACCATCACGGTCGACATTCTAGTTTGAAGTTGTCAGTGCCAAAACTGTTGCTGTGCAAAAGTGAAATGAATCGTTATTATTTATTATTGTTTGAATCATTATTCTTGTACCTATTAATATCATACAATGCAATAATCATGTCAGTTCTTCTTGAAATGCAGATCCTAAACCCAGAGTCTAAATGTGCGCACATGGTGGATGGTGGCATCATCACTACTGCGAGCGCCTTGTTCCTTGACCAGCAGGATGATAAAGCAATCTCTCATCTACGATTAGATTTGCGTGTAGTATCTGATTGGTGCCCCTCTGCAACTTGTGTTTTGTTCGTCATGGCCATTTTGAAATTACCATTCCAACCCCCAACAAAATTGTGAAGTTCATCCCATCTATCATCCAGAGTTGAAGATCTTGGGATAATGTACTCTTCTCCTAGGATAGCATGCCAGGTACTCTCAAATGCGGAACACTGCCTTTTTGATTCCCTGAATGTTTTGGCTAGAATACTGGTTCTCAAGGTCCGATATACATCCATGGAATGAGCTAGAATTCTGTCTTTGTGAACTGCAAAGCATGCGCCTGATCTTGCTTGTATATTAGTACTGTTGGAGGTATATCTCAGACCAAATGCATCAAACAAATCTCGATGGTAAGTCTTTGTGAACGACACCGTCCTTGCAATATTCTTCTTGATTGACATTGATGGACCAAACGCTAGGTAGTCGAACTTGCCTCTTTCCTTTACAACTTGCACCAATTCTGTGAAATTTGTGAAGGGAGAGTGCTCGGCGAAGAGTTTTTTATTTCCAACCATATTTCTTCCTTTGCCATGGCTCAGCAGCACATCCGATTGCAAGAATATATTAATATCAGGAAGATTGTCATATTGACCAATCATGGATGTCAAATACGCAGAACATTCTTCTGACCCTGCATTTTTGAACGGTTGAGATGATGCATGTGAAACACTCTGTCCGCATGTTTCATAGATGGTTAATTTCCAATCTGCTGGAATGTCCTGTATCCATTCCATTTGTATTTCTTTGCAGTGGACAATCGTAAGCCCATAAGTGAGAACCTCAGTGGCGTTCTTGGTGTTCTTTTTTGTGCTGCCATCGTCACCACCACCATTCTGCTGGATATTGTCTCCTTGCATGATCTCTTCTGCTAGATCCAAATTGAAGGCATCTTGTTCAAACATTGGGGTGGTGGTGTACATGAAGATGACGTAGAAATTTACCATCAATACAAGCGTGATGCACGCTTTGGCAATCGTACACCAACTACTGCTGCTGCTACGACTACGGCTATGGCTACGACTACGGCTAGTACTAGTACACGTAATAGTACTGGGGAGGAGGAACAGTGGTGGGCGCATTGCAAAAACAAGAGGAAGTCGGGGATGTTCTTGAACTGTAACAGATAGGAGGTAACACAGAGCGACTTGAATACCAAGGAAAACGGATTACTATTGTTATTGTTTATGTGTATAACAAAATTGGCAAACCCCCGTGCTAGGAGTAGTCTATCTGCTGGTAGTGAACAACAACTTTAAACTTGATAATGATGATAAAAGTGCAAGATTGGGATTTAACAGAACATGCAACATGCATGGTTGCCGTGAGAAGAAAGGGTTATAAGGCAGGTAATATTGAAATTGACGACGTCATTTGGAAATAATATCATAGTCTGCATAATATTATTGACGCCTGGTCTCTCGTCTGTTGTAGAACGTAGAACCACACTCTCAACAACAGCTCACAACTCCATGCTTCATACTGCCATGCTCCATACTGCCAACTCCATACTATCATAAATACATATTAAACCCCTTGCCGAGCATGATTCCTTCTAGTGCGTCTAAATTTATAGCAACCATGAGAAAAAATTGGGTCTCTGTAGGTGTTGCAACGACTGCAATTGTCATCTCAACCCTTACGATAAGAACCCTGTTAGTAACTAGTGATAGTACACGTACACTTCCAACTACGACACCACCGAAATCAAGACAACACGAAGACGAGACATCATCCATATTCAATGCATTCAAGAAGAACAAGGATTATACTTTTAACGGTCTTTTCTCTACTGTTAGTACACGCAGTAGTGGTACAAGTACTAAAGGGGGCACTTCAGAACAACACCTTGGCCACAATGACAATAATAATGACAATAATAATGACAATGACAATAACAATGATAATAATGACAATAGAAAGAAGGACAACAGCAATACAAAACCGAAAGAAGGCAATTCCAGCGATGGTTCCTCATCTCTCCTCAAGGAAATCTCAAAAATGATCTTGCCACGAACTGCAAGTATTACAGATTCTAGTCACACTTTCCCTGGCAAAGAAGCCAAAGACGAAGGACCAACAATCGGCTCGCTTGCCAATTCTTTTGCATCACTCATTACCGGAGAAATATCCGAAAGTGACTTCTCAGATATGATACACTATGCACAAAATATTACTCAAACTGGTGATATCAGCGAAACCAGATCTTCCATCGAACTCGTCAATCTATTTTTCGAGAAGCAGGAAGAAGTCACGACCCATATTCTCAATACGATAGGATCTCTTGATGCCACCGGATTTGATCCCACGTCCATGTTCTATTACCTAGAGCACGAAGATGAGCGAAAAAATCCAAGTTGGAAACGAAGGAAACATCGTTACTTCAAAGGAGTTGATGTTTCAGTTGTCAAGGGGTTGAATGATGCATTGCATCTTGCTGAAATCTCATACTTGGACAGTATCGATGAGATAAGATCCCAACTTATAGACAAAACGAAGGATGAGTGGGAACTAGTGTATGCCCAATTGGATTCATATCCAGAGCAACCAAGTCATTATCTTGCAATCAAGAAGGGACAATCGCGATGGAGCTCACAACTGGAAGTACTCATGGTTGTTAGAGGTACCAAGACAGTACCTGATATACTCACTGATGCCTTATTAGACAATGAAGACTATCAAGATGGAAAAGCCCATGCTGGAATATTGAGAAGTGGAAAGAATCTAGTGGACAAGCATAAGGATTTGATGCAAAATCTTCTTGATGTTTCCAAGAAGAAAAGAATCAAATTGTCATTAGTTGGACATTCCCTCGGAGCTGGTGCGGCTGCCATTGCTGGAATGGAATTCAAGCGGGATGATAAATTTGATGTGGAGGTGATCGGATTTGGTTGTCCTGCTATAATTTCCAAGGAATTATCTGAAAGCACCAAAGACTATATAACGACAGTGATTGGGGATGCAGATGTCGTTCCACGTATGAGTGCTGCAACGATTGGAAATTTAATGTTGAATCTTATGGATTATGATTGGACGCCCAAGGCGAAAAGAGATATCGAAGATGCTCTGTTAGAAGTACAGAAAAATGTAGGATTTCTGATTCGTACCGATGATGTAGATTACGTAATGAATATTGTTGACAAGGCCGTGGACAAGTATGTCATGCCAGGAATGATGAAAAGAGGTAACTCTATGAATCAAAGGTTGGATACTATACTTTATCCGCCTGGCAGTTGTGTTCATTTTTATAGGGACGGTGTGAGCATTAGTGCGAGTTATGTCAACTGTGATTTCTTTAATGAAATTGATGTGGCAAGGACAATGATCGATGATCATTTGATCTCAAGCGGTTACAGGCGAATATTCCTTGAGCTGGAGCGTAGTTCAAGAGGTGACGACCACTTTAGTTTCGAGGATGTTCCCGAATAACAATGCCTGTTGGGAAAGTTGAAGATTGCATTAAATGCATATCTGCTGATATGTTACGTGTTGACGTACACTAAACATTCACAATAAGCATACACAATAAACATACACATTAAGCATACACATTAAGCATACACAATAAGCATACCATATAATACACAATAAGCAAACACATACACAATATAATATATTCCATATTGCCTAAAGCATAGTGTTCTGTAGTGTTGAAGATTGGAAAGGTGACTAACGGTTATAAATTCCAGTCCCGATCTTTGTTAAAAAGGCTTCAAATGCGAACACGACTCGATTTTGTATTCGATAAAAGCATAAAAGATAAAAGATGGAGTAGTGGTGCGCCGCCGAAGAAGCGTCAATCCCTCCAGGAGTCTTAGATGACCTTACAAGACTTACCCCATTGGTGCCAAGAGAGTTATATTTTATTCTTCATCGTAGTACATTATATAATAATCAACAGCATTGCATTCTAAACAAGTTTGTGACTTGACTAGCAAGACTCATCCCTTTCAGTTTCCCATTAATACTAACAGTATCAATCATTAGGATTAATAATTGCAACAGAGCAACATAAGAATAGCAAAACACAAAGAAGTGACACAACACGAAACCTGCCGGTATTTTGACACAAGAACCTTTTTGAAATATGGTTGCCTACGATCCTCCTCCAGAGTATGAGCATGTTGACTCCGATGACGAGTCTTTGCCCCCGCCTCCTCCTCCTTCTTCCGGTGCATCAGTTATCACTGGCTCTTCAGATACATTTGATGACCACGATCTTGTCAAGTCAGTAAGCACGAATACCGCAAAACCCGTTAAGAAATGGCGGCGTTTGAAAAGAGAAGCCGAACATGTGTTGGTACCTCAGGATGAGCCTCAGGATGAGCATGAGGCAGTAGACAATATTAATGTTGATGGTAGCTTGGCTACAAATAATAACAACAATGTTCCCATGCAGGGACACTTTCGCGGAATTCATAATGCCCAGAAATTTGATGAAGAAGAAGCTGGAATGGATGAAATTGAAGTTCCCTCCTCTTCTGTTGTTGACAGGTTGAACGTTGTCGCACGGAAGTATGCAAAGAAAAAGAAGAGTCGTAAGCTTGTCGCTCTCGTAGTTGTTGGACTTGCCGTTCTTGTTGCCATTATTGCTGGTTCCATTGTTGGATCGAGTAATAATGGCCGATCTAATACTGCAGCCAGAGATACAGATGCAGATGCAGATGCAGATGCAGATACACTGCCTGGGAACCCCAATCTGGATACTGAAGCTGGACGGTTCCTTCTCAGTGATCCAGGAATTCCAGCAGCTACCAAGGCAGCACTCGAGGATGAGAATTCAGAGGCTGCACAGGCGCTTGACTGGGTGATGAATGATGATGTAAATGTTGCGTATGGTCTCGGAGGAGTAGGAGCTATGGAGTCAGATGAGGCAAAACTCAATTTAAAGCAGAGATTTGCAGCTGCATCGATTGGAAAATCATTTGATTCTGACGGGTTCACTAACAGTGATGGGTGGATGACCGAAAAAGATGTTTGTGAGTGGAAAGGAATTCAATGTGGTCAGCCTATTCAGGGAGTTGATGGTGGAGCCGGTGCAAGGAACCTTCAAGATGTTAACGTGGTCGGGAAAATCAACTTGAGCGATAATAATGTTGTGGGAGTGCTTCCCATTGAGATTTCAATATTTTCTGAGGTAACCGAGTTGATTCTATTTACAAACAAAATCAGTGGACCCATCCCTTTAGAGCTATTCGATTTGACCAAACTCGCTGTACTTGATCTTTATGATAACAACTTAAGCGGTGTGATCCCTGAGGACCTTGAAAAGCTCACCAACTTGAGTAATTTATACCTGTCCAAGAATAATTTTAGTGGTCAGCTTCCTGCCGCTTTTGGACAGTTGTCTAAGTTGGAGCAAATTTGGATCAATGAAAATGATCTCACTGGACCCATCTTAGATTCTTTTGGTGATATGGAGAATCTGCAGTCGCTTCTCTTATCCCAAAATGATTTCACTGGAGGATTGCCTGCGACTTTTGCGAAACTTCAATTATTGGAAACACTCGATTTGGATGAAAACAGGGACTTGTTCTATTCTGCAACAGATCGTACATTTCCTTTATTCCTTCTGGATATGCCTGCTCTCACAAGGCTCTCGATGAGAGAAGTTTTTTTAACAGGAGAAATCCCCACTATGTCCGAAGGAAAGTTTCCCAAATTGCAGATATTGTATCTTGACGCAAACAAGTTTACTGGTTCGCTAAGTAATAACATTGCATGGATTCAGTCATTGGAGAGGCTCACACTTTCAAACAATGTTCAGCTTGGAGGTAATATTCCTCGCGATCTTGGCGAGATGCCTGCTTTGAAAGTGTTGGACTTGTCCGGGTGTCAATTTGATGGAGAAATTCCAGCAAAGTTATCTAGAGCAGCAATGTTGGAGCAAATCTATCTTAATGGAAATTATTTGACTGGGGCTATTCCAAGCGAAATTGGCGACCTAAATGAATTGTTCATTCTCAAGTTTGAAAAGAATTCTGGAATTACAGTAGTACCGAATGAAGTTTGTGACCTTGGTCTTCAAACTCTCATGGGAGGATGCGACGTCGACTGTTCCTGCTGCGATGATGTTTGTCTTCGTCGTTAAACACTTTCATTTAATTCAGTACATTCAGAATTGTATCGCATACAGCACAGATAATGAAGGATCTTGTAGCACATTTTATTTGCTCAGTGTTGATGCTGTGAATCATAAACTAAAACAAAAATGCATAATGCATGGGGTAGGCTTCAGACAGTCGAATATCGCTACGAAATTACAAGCATCTCACTTTTTACAATTAAAAGTTACTATAGCAGATACTTACATACCGTACGATAGGTCAAGCACTGTACCTGGCAGCATGATGCCTCTGTACTATGTTCCAAGCACCGCACCTTCAAATGTACGCCACGCTGCACGACGTATTATAATCTATGTGATCTATGCAAGGATATCGCCAATGGTGTATTCATACGCAATATCAGTTTCTGTTGTAAAAAATTTGTAAAACAATGTTGAAAAACGAGTAATTATAAATTTAGGATTGCTGGTGGAGTGGAAAGGTGGGCAACAACAACAAACTCTTTATCCTGACAGTCCTACTATTACTACCAGTACTACTGAAGGCTCGAAAGTTGAGCAATTAGAATTGCATACAGGTTCCTCCAGTCGCTAATTTGTCCATTGTTGTTAAATACTCTAACATGTCTTATGCGAATTGCATGAAATGGGGATCCAATCGCTACCACTGTATCATCCTGTGAAGTGGAGTCACCGGCAAAGACCTCAGTCGCTCCACCATCACCAGTGGTGAAGGACGATGCTCCTCCAGTCAAAGTTGCCTTGCTGCCGTTGGCTGCTGACGAAGAGCCAGCTGCATAGTGCATTGAAGCCCCAGTCGCTACCACTGAACCATCATTGCTGAGGCTGACACTGATACCTTTGGAATCATACTCTTTATCGCCACCAATGGCACCTCCCATCTAGAACCATGCTAAGGCAGTGTTACTGTAAGTAAAGACCATGATCTTTCCTGAGTAGTCTCCATTTATTTTACTTTGAGCGTCTCCAATCGCTACCACTGAGCCATCACTACTGAGGTTGATACTATGTACACTCCCGTCAATGACACCTCCCATTTGGATCCATTCTAAGGCTCTATAGCTGTACACGTAGATCCTGGCATCTCCTGAGAAAACATTCGCTACCATTAAGCCATCATTGTTGAGGCTGACAATTTGACCTCCGGTATAATCATCGTCGTCAATGTCACCTCCCATCTGGATCCATGCTTATATAGTATCACTGTAAGTGAAGTCCAAATCTTTCCTGAGTAAATATTAATGATATACTCAAGGACAGCAGGGTAACCAACTACTACCACTAAGTCATCTTTGCTCAGGCTCATGCTTATCTCGCCGATAGAAGTATTGAAATCATGATCAACATCACCTCCCTTTTGAATCCATGCTGGCTCAGTGTCACTGTATGAGTAGACCCTGACGTATTCATTTGCGCGGTCCGAACGATAGGTTCCAACTGCTAACACTGTCCCATAATTGCTGAGGCTCAGGACCTCTTCTGAACTATCCTCAGAAAATTCCGCACATGCAAAGACTTTGACAGCATGGTCACTTCCGTTTGACATTCCAATACCAATGGTATTTCCAGCTTGCGATAAGGAAACTCGCCCTCCAAACTGGCCAATACTACCGTCGCTTTCGATCTTGAAAGTGGGCTCCTACTTTTTTGGCTGCCACTCTCATCATATGTTGTCAATTTCAGACGTACGGTGATGCCATATTTCTTGGCAAGCTTTCTAGATAGAGTAAGTCCTTTCTCAGATGTTCCGCTAAAATAAATTAATTAATAAAAAAGGAAACCTACTGGTACTGAGGTTAAGTAAAGGCCTCTAGCTAGAGCAAGGCTAAAAAAAGATTCTCATTGTCAACATTTCTTCTCACATTTCTTGTTTTTCAAGAAGCCATATAAATCGATGAGCTCAATGGATTGTAAAAATAATTACAAAATTCAATGTGCATCACCATTACCTATCATTATGATAAAAATCAAATGGATTGAAGATCAAATAGAAAATGGTCGATTTTCACTAATTCATAAATATCGCATCTCCTTGGTTCAAGAAGCCATATAAATCGATGAGCTCAATGGATTGTAAAAATAATTACAAAATTCAATGTGCATCACCATTACCTATCATTATGATAAAAATCAAATCGATTGAAGATCAATAGAAAATGGTCGATTTTCACCAATTCGTAATTATCGGAAGCAAAAGAACAGTTAAAATGTGTGTGGGGGGGGGGGGAGCAGATTTTCATGTGACGGACAACCTCGGACAACAGACAACCAACAGCCATAGGTAGGTAGGTAGGTAGGTACCTTAGTACATCTCACGATATTCTTGTAGCATCCGCCATCCATACGACAGTAACCACCAGGTACTGATAAAATAAGAAATAAAAAATCAATAGAACGTGTGAGTTGATTTTCCGCGCTTGGCGATAAAAAGGCCTTTCGAAAACAACAACTATTTAAATAGAACTCCATCGCGGATCTGCGCGGATAACATTTTATTATCTTGCCGGGTTTGCTCGTCGCTGAAATCGCTTGTTTTACGTCAAACCAGGTCAACCGCCAAATAGATGCCCCAACATGAAGACATAGCTGCTTGAACTGTGTTACTAAGTTTGTTGACAAAGCACACACATCCACAAGCATGCCTAGCTTCAGCATTGAAATCGATGGGCAGAATGGCTTTAACCAGCCAATTGTTATTGTGAGAGAAATGCCACAGCAGCTTTCAACGTACATGTCTATCAACGAATGGAATTGTTTCTGTGATACTGTTGACACTGCACTGGAGCCTATCATGGAGTTTAAGAAGAAATTAATGGGAGGGTTTAAAAGTTTGGGCATCATTCCTTTTGCGCTTTTAATAATATTCATTGGCATTTCGTCAACTGATATTCTTACTCCATCAGATCCTGGGTTTGTCGTCATGTTTCTCTGTTGGCCAGTGATCACCTTTGGTTTGTTCTATTGTTTTTTCAAGAAAGTCCATGCAGGAGCTGCCAAACTCAAGGAAGAACTTGCAAATGCATGTATTAATGAAAACAAAAAGAGGCAAGGCGTCACTTTTGTCCCGAAGGAAAGGGTCACAACTCATATCAGAAGCAATAGGAAATTCTCTAGAACTGCGGTCAGTTACATTGAATGCACTGTGCCATCAACTGGTATTACCATGGGTAATGCGCCTGCTTCCAAATCAATGTTCGACACCATGGCAACTGGCTTTGGAGCTGCTGCTCCAGCTTCTTCGGGGGGTAGAAGCGCAGCAGAGAGATTGCAAGAATTAGAGGGCATCAAAGCATTGATCTCGGAGGAAGATTACAACAACAAGAAGGACGCGATATTAGCTCAGCTCTAAGAAAATATCTGATCCTTCGAGATTGGGATCGAGTTCAGAAAAGAAGTGGAGGCATAATTTTTTAATTTGGAAGTAGATTCTTCTTTTAAACGACAGGTATCTATTTGTGCTGTAAAAAAGTAAAAAACCAACTATTTCAAATCTCTAATTTCTCCCCTTTGAAGGTGGTAAGTGGGGCGGGGTCACCTCAATGCTTCGTTTGAGTGCCTCTTGCTTGTTGTGAAGGAACAATGTAAACCTATCTCCTTGATTTCACATTGGTCTGAATGGTTTTCTACTCCACGTATTCAAAACCAACTAATCTTCTTTTCCCTTTTTGTTTCAAAATCTTATTTTTCAACAAAATCCTTCTTGCTTCTTCTCGATTCTCAATCACCACCCCGCAATCCGCCCGCCCGCACCCCGCATGCTGAACTTCTCTCACAAATCAATCATCCTAGTAGTATAGTCATTGGGCTCACACGTTGTACAATTATAAGATTTATATTATAAGTACAAATTTGATATTTATAAATAATGGTGAATTATTTGAAAAATCAAGCATTTACAGTTATTTGATCATATGCGGTATCACGGAGTCACAAACTTCTGTGCTACTGCATGCTCTCCTGAACAAAAGAAACATCCAATCCTGTTTTCATTATGCTTGTCCTCTTTCTTTCTGTCGTATCGTAAAAAATGAGGCTGTATCTATCCCCTTTCTCCCAAGTGCGCACCCAATGAACGTGTCTTCCATCAACTCTGGCAATACGATTGTGAGTTTCCACAACATTCACAAAATCGGGCTTCTCTCTTACATCACTGCTATTATGTATTCCTTCTACACATAATTGTCCACCTTGGGTAAATTCTCCAAGGCTAATGGCATATTGAAAGGATTGGTCTCTATCATCAATATGTGGAGAAGCCACAAAATTCTTGGTAACTGCGATTCCACTGTAATAATAATCAGGATCTATCAACTGCATTAATTCTCGACAACCGTCTCTCAAATCTTGATAGAATCGATCATTGGAGACATTTGTTTGAAGAACGAGATATCGTTCGCTCGTAAGCCCTTTTCTGTGAGAAGAAGCCGGCCAGCGAACGTTTTTTAGTAAAGTAAGAAGACTATTGCAAATAGATTCCGGTACTGCCCTTCCTTTCCAGTGAACTTCATCTCTAGGGCCTAATTGATTGTAGAGTTCTACAGTATGTTGAAGCAAGACAGTATGTTCGTTCACCGGAGATGATCCTTCTTCCTCGCCAAGAGCATGCGGTAGAAACACTTTTCCACTGCCCTCGAGCCTCCTATTGATACATTCGCACCTTTCCTGTAATTCGTGAATTGAAAGCGGTCTAAACTGGTCTTCCAGTGGTGGGTCCAGGTTCCCACTTTTGAGAGGTAGGACTGCGTCGTTACTTCCATCACTATTGTAAGTGCTACTAGTATCTTTCTCAACGTTCTTGACTTTCAGTCTGAATGTTGGCAGATCGTGACATTCAGGAGCATGAGTGAAGATTTTGATAGGGTCAATGAAATAACCATCTAAAGCCTCTTTGACGTTGGTAGCTTCTTGCTCATCCCGAAATATGATAATTGCAAAACCCAAGTACTTTCCTTTCACTTGCTCTGTTGGTTCTAGTTCTGGTGTTTGCTCCTTTTGGCGTGCATGATCACCACCTCTCATTGAATCATTATTTTTTTTCCCTTGCCGATATCCCTTTCTAACAACCTTTTTGATCCAAGGCTGAGGAACATCTCTTGGAAGGCATTCCCTCAAGATACCCATGAGCCGCCTATATTGCCCTCCTAATCTTGTATATGGCAATGGCAAATCACCAAACCACAGAGAAGCTTCAGGTGCTGCATGCTGTATGGCCCTCCCAGTCTTTTTCCTCCGACTATTTTTAGCCACTTCTTGCTTTTGTTTCTTTACAAGCGATGATGGTGCATCTGGCATTTTTTGTCCATTTGCAAAAATTACATTTCCACAGGTAGTAGATACATCCCTTAAGTGTCGGAATAAAAGGTTCTTGGATTTAAAGTATGTATTGCAGGATTGACAGAGTATGCAGTTCTTGTGAAAAGATTGATTATTGTTTGTATCACTTTTGCTGTTACCGTTACGAATGATTGTATCCTTGGTGTCAGCACCATGATATAAGCTGGAAGTACGAGCATGAGTATGAGTATTCGAGATTGTCCATGTCCTCATTCCATCGTCTGCAATGATTCCCATGGTAGTAAGTCCCTTCATGATTTCATCGGCATCCTTGTAACGACGAAGAGATCGAAGACTTGACCGTTCATTGAGTTTTTTCTGCACAAATGTTTTTTGCTTTTCCGTCAAAGTTGGCACAGTTTGAGATTGGGATTGTGTTTGAGATTGTCCATCATTACTATCATCATCGCCATCATCATCATCATCATTAATTTTCATGCTCTTGATGTCGTCGTTTAAATTTGAGTCCGAATTTGAATATGGGTGAAGAAATCGGTGGGGAATGGATTGTTTCGCGGCCTTGACTCTTGGCTTCGTAATTATTTGCTCAGAGGATGAAATCAAATGATTCAGTTTTTCAATGAGGTCCTTCGTTCCAATTCCAGGAGACTCAAGCCAAATGCGATTAACCTGTTGCTGTATTTCATGCTGGACATGGATTGGAGCACACGACATCTTAGAACTAAGTAATCGACTCCCTTGTAACTACTGTTGGTGGTAGCATCTATGTTGAATGCTTGCTGTTGAATGTTTATGTCTGTACTTTCGTCTTTTGTGTGATGAGAAATGGATGGTGGACAAACCGCAGAAAAGGCCATTCTATTCCCATATTTGGTGTTGTTCTAATAACCTCTTTGACATAATATCAGATCATGATATGATTCTAGCTAGGAACGATTTCTGCCCTGAAGAGAAAAGAGAAAAGAGAAAACACATCATCATGTCTCTGATGACTCCTAATGACATCTTCTGATGACTGACTATGATACGTGTGGTGGTATGTGCTGTTATGTGTTATGAAGTGTGTACGTATTGTGTGGAATGTGGTGGCATGGGCTCATGCAGTTCCATCATCAAATCCAATAATCAAGTCATAAAATTAGACATACTGTTATTTGAATAACATACACTGGCAAAAGTTATGAATCCTATATTAGCGAAAGTGATCACTTTGTTCCTCTGCTGCTGTGTCAATGCTGCTGCACTGATATTACAGCCGCCTGGCAGTACCGCTACTTCTAATATTGCTACTACAACTAGTCCTAAGAATATAGCAGTAGCGGCACCTGGAAGAAATTCGAATCCCAAAAACAACAATAAAATCATGATGAGTGAGTCAAAACCGAAATCGCCATCTCAATCTGGATGCTGGAGGGTTGCCCTTGATATGGGAAGAGAACCATTTTCAACCATGCCTTCTTCCTGGGCA
>Ga0306864_1000124_pt1 | contig 36888 bp, 31 predicted proteins | sample AntRauTorckE5430_FD_190448 | JGI IMG/M metagenome (GOLD analysis project Ga0306864, IMG submission 190448) | Saline lake microbial communities from Rauer Islands, Antarctica - Metagenome Torckler E5 #430 (v2) (version 2) | ecosystem: Environmental > Aquatic > Non-marine Saline and Alkaline >...
TGATCAATAATTTATACAGTGAAAGCGATTCTAACTCCGAATCTACCAGTGCTTTTTCTGCAATTTTTTTAACTTCCTTAGTCGTATTTCCTCGTATTTCTTTCTGCGAACGGTCTTCTTCCAAATTTCGAAAATCATCCAAAACCCCCTTGTATCGTTTATATTCTAACAGTCGCTCGACCAACATTTCTCGTGGATCAATCTCATTTCCAGCTTCGTCCAACTCTTTGCGAGGCAACAACATTTTAGATTTAACCCGCATCAAAGTCGCCGCTACTAAAATAAACTCACTCGCCAAGTCGATATTCATTGCTTCCATCACTCGAATATACTCCAAAAAATCATTCGTCACTTTCGCAATCGGAATATCATAAATATCCAACTCGTCCCGCTCAATAAAGAACAAAAGCAAGTCAAAAGGACCCTCGAATTGTGGTAGGTTGATGTTGTACATTTATTGGTTATTTTTTATTGTCATTAGTTACTGGTCGTTTGCTTGCCCGAGAACTCGCATACGAATTAATAATTAATTAATATGTAATATTTTAACAATCAGAATTTTAAATTGCGAAAAAACGATTATTTTTCTGTCGGAATAAACCGTATCGGTTTTAAAAAAGTGAAAATAACAATTTTTATGAATAGCTATTCGCAATACTTTACAACTTTAGAAAAACGGAATATCATTATAAAGTATTAACTACCAATATAATACATATTATTAATTTTATTGTTGATGCATATGCGAAGCCTCGGCGGATACGGTAAAAAATGGGGCAAACTTTTGAACTATAAACCACTCGCAATCGATACCTCACTTGAGAGGTTTGATTATCAATTATTTTCTCGGGATTTCTATCACGTTTAGGCGATACCAACGCTTACAACCTTAGAAGGGTAGCCGTTTAAAAAATAACTGTAAAATAACTTTGTATAGTAGTTTGGAACGAAACCTAAAGCTAATGCAACAAATCAAAAGTTTTTGATAGTTAAAAGGTTGACAATTGTACATTCGACCCAAAGTCGCCTGTTCAATATTCAAGTCTAAAATTAGAAGACACTCAAAAAAATAATTATCAGGAATTTTTGAGCAGTTGTACTAACTTGACAAATGACAAAATCAAACCATTCCATCTTTCAAAGCCTTAATTACGGCTTCATATTTAGAGTTGACTTGCAATTTTTTATAAATATTTTTCAAGTGATAGCGAACCGTATCTGGGCTGATGAATAAATCATCGGCAATGACTCTGTAGCTTTTGCCTTGACACAATAAATCTAAAACCTCTTTTTCTCGTTTCGTCAAATTTGCCGCAGGTTTGCGAAAACTATTAAAGGAGGAAACTACCTTTCTGGCGATGCTCGAACTCATTGGCGAACCGCCATTTTTTACTTCTTTTATTGAATTTAATAATTTAGAAGGAAAAATGTTTTTTACTAAATAACCGACTGCTCCAGCCCGCAAAGATTCAAAAATATAATCATTATCTGCATGCACCGTTAGCATAATAATTTCAATTTCGGGAGCAATATCTTTCAAGATTTTCACACAATCAATGCCCGACATTTGCGGCAAACCAATATCCATTAAAACTACATCTGGCTTCACTTTCTGTAAACCGTCCACTGCCGATTCTCCATCAGAATATGCCGCCACACACTGAAAACCCTCTGCATGATCAATAATTAATTGCAAACCTTCCCGAATATCCCGTTTATCATCGACAATCGCTACTGTTATGTTTTGATTCATATTTTCATGGTTGCATGATTGCTATATTGTCCGATTTGTTTCATTGTCTTTTATTGTTTAACGACACACTACCATACATTTTTAATTGAATCATAACTTGTCCCGATTTTCTCGAGATAAGTTATGGTTCAATTTTTTATTTTGTATAATAGTATGGTTTAACGATTAATAATGTAACCATGAGCCGAAGGCGATAACAATGAAGCAATGCAATTACTCAATCTCTAAATAAACAGGACAATGGTCAGAATGTTTGACTTCCGTTAACTGATGGCAGGCTTTGATTTTGTCCTTCAAGGATTCCGAAACTGAGTGATAATCAATCCGCCAACCTCGGTTAAAATCTCGATTACTTCGGCGATACGACCACCAAGAAAACTCCTGTTTTTCGGGATTCATCAAGCGAAACGCATCGACAAAACCATCATTAAACCAACCGTTGATCCATTCTCGGTCTTCTGGTAAAAAGCCCGACATTTTATGAGCTTTGTCAGGATTATAAACATCAATTTCGTTATTCGCCACATTATAATCGCCCATGACGATTAAGTTTGGACGTATTTTTCGCAACTCATTTATCCAAGATTGGATATCTGCCAAAAACTGTATTTTGACTGCTTGACGTGCATCGCCTGAACTTCCCGAAGGAAAATAAATACACAAAACCGTCAAATCACCATAATCTGCTCGAATCACTCGACCTTCATAATCGTACAACTCAAAGCCACAACCAACTTCAACCTTATCTGGTTCTATTTTGGACAAAATACCAACACCGCTATAACCCTTTTTTTGAGCTGAATACCAATAGGTTTTGTAACCTAATTCCTCGAATAATTCCTTTGGAATATCCGTTTCCCACGCCTTCGTTTCTTGAATACCGACAAAATCGAAATCATTTTCAGCAAGCCATTCCACTAAACCCTTTTTTACCGCAGCACGAATGCCATTCAAATTGTATGAAATTAGTTTCATTTTATTATGATTTTAAGGTCTTGCGGTATGAGATTTTAAGGTATTACCGCCATAACGAAAAACACGCTTGCCAAAATACCTTAAAATATCAACCCTCTTACACCTTCTATTTTCGTAAAGATAAGCGATGCAAAACTAACAATTGATTTATCAATAAAGGACATTAACCAACGAAAAACCCTGAAAGGGTTGAATATGAGCAGCCACAGGTTGTACCCGTGCAAAACCAACGAAAACCCCTGAAAGGGTTAAATATGAGTAGCTACAGGTTACACCTGTGCAAAACCAACGAAAAACCCTGAAAGGGTTGAATATGAGTAGCCACAGGTCATACCTGTGCAAAACCAACGAAAAACCCTGAAAGGGTTAAATATGAGTAGCCACAGGTCATACCCGTGCAAAACCAACGAAAAACCCTGAAAGGGTTAAATATGAGTAGCCACAGGTCATACCTGTGCAAAACCAACGAAAAACCCTGAAAGGGTTAAATATGAGTAGCCACAGGTCATACCCGTGCAAAACCAACGAAAAACCCTGAAAGGGTTAAATATGAGTAGCCACAGGTTGTACCTGTGCAAATATAAATTTTCCCACATTTAAACAATCTTAACAAACCTTGTCACGTTTTTAGGTGGAGTTATAGTATTCAAAATAAAATCAAAAAGATGCCTATCGCTAATATTTACATTAAAACCATCAATAAATCTATCAAAATGCCTTATTTTCGGCATTATTTCTAAAAATAACGATTGTAAATATTATAAGCTAATGATAATTTCATTAAGTACAACGACTTTGAAAAAATTACTTTTTATACTTCTTTTAGGCTGTTCAGCCACCATTATACAGGCACAAGATTGGGAAGCTGGCGGCTGGATTGGCACTGCTTCTTACTTTGGTGACTTGAATCCAAATTATGATTTGAGCAATCCCGAAATGGCTGGGGGAATCATTTTACGCTATAATTTCAATAAACGATTAGCCTTAAAATTGGGCGGAAATTACGGCAGTATTGTCGGAAATGATGCGTTTTCAGATGACGTTTTTCAACGAAATCGTAACCTGAGTTTTCGCTCGGATATTGTGGAAGGAAATATGAATCTTGAATTCAATTTCTTGACCTACGAACACGGAAGTAAGCGTAATAGATTCACACCCTACGTTGCATTAGGTATTTCATTGTTTAGTTTTAGTCCCGAAGCTCAATTCAATGGACAATGGTACGAATTACAACCTTTGGGAACGGAAGGTCAATTTAGAGGACAAGAATACAGTTTGACGGAAGTCGCTTTAAATTATGAATTTGGTTTAAAAGTAGATTTATCATTCGATTGGAGCATCAACGTTTTTGTGAGTTCTCGTCGTCTGTTCACTGATTATTTAGACGACGTGAGTACGATTTATCCTGATAAAGGCGATTTGGAAGAAATGCGTGCACCGATTTCCATCATGCTTTCGGACAGAACGCTAAACGGTAGCGGCAGAATTGGCAATCAAAGAGGCAACGCTCAAAGCAACGATTCTTACGCTTTCTTCGGCATTGGTTTAGTCTATAATTTTGCTCGGATTAATTGTCCATCGTTTTAATTTAATCGGCAGTTTGCCGTTAATAATTTGCAGTTTTTGCAATAATTTATAAAAAAAGCGGATATGGTTTCTAAAAAACATATCCGCTTTTTTTATGAACGATTGTGTAACAAAAATAGTCAACTTCAAAAACCGTTAACCACATTTCAAACAATACCCCGATACCAAACCATTAAACGCAACTGATTGATAGCCTTTCGGCAAATTCACATTCACCTCTTCGTCCAAACATTCAACGCTACCGCACGACAAACATCGAAAGTGAAAATGATTGTGATTGTGCTGATGATTCACCTCACAATCTTCGCATAATGCAAAATATTTTTTACCGTCATCGGCAATAATTTCATGCACAACCCCATCTTCTAAAAACCGACTTAAAATGCGATAAATCGTTGCTCTATCTATCTTTTCAGTCATTTGTTCCTCAACCATTTCATGACTCAATGCCGCATTTGCATCGGTCAAAATCGTCAGTACTTCTGAAGTAGATTTAGTATTTCGTCTTTTCATGATTTAAAATTTCACACGGCAGCCGATGATAAAATTAATACCGATATCGTCCGCAAAATATCGTTGGCGATTCAAATAATCTCGATACGTCACGTTGAGTAGATTTTCCGCTTTCGCAAAAAAGTGAACGTCTTTTTTGATTGATTTTAAATCGGTTGATAATTGCAAATTTAGTAAATTATACGCATCTGGCGGCAAAACAAAATCTTGCGAAGGCAGGATATTTTTTTGTTGAAAAACGTATTGATTATCCAATGAAATCGTAATATTTTCAAAACTTTTCCATTTTGGAATAACGTATTGAATTTCACTTCTAAACTGATTCGACGGCATATTAATTAACGGCAAATCGTGTATTAAATCGCTGCCTTTCAATAAATTATACGTTATTTTTAAATTTAAAAAATTCGTTATTTTATAATTTAACATCAAATCCGAACCCCAAATTTGAGCGTCCGTTTGTTCGTATCGAAACAAAGGAAATGCTCCTCGAATCGTCAATTGAATTTCATTTTGTGGAATTAAAAGAATATAATTTTTTATTTTTTGAAAATAAAATAACGCCTCAAAAGTCAATTTTTTGCGAATAACGCCATTTATCGAAAAAGTCGTTTTAAAAGAATTTTCTGATTTTAAATTCAGATTTCCTTGCTCAATTCCGCTCACGCCTTGATGCAAACCATTGCTGTATAATTCATTTATCGCAGGATTTCGAGTGACTAATCCGATATTATACGCCAACGAAAAATCCTCCGTTGGGTGAAAATTTACACCGCCTGTCGTACTGTAATTATGAAAAATATTATCGTACCGCAGAATTTCCCGAGGTAAAGTTTGCGAAATCGTAGCTACGTTTTGAATCACATTATCATAACGGTTGCCGACTTCAAAATTCCATTTTTCGGTTGGATAATTCAACAACAAATAAACGCTACTTTCATACATCAAATAGTCGGGAATCAATGGCAGAATCCCAGTTTCAGGATTATTCGTATTGTCCGTCAGGTTGAATTGAAAACCAGTTTTTAAAATCAAATTATTATCAAATTCTTCTTGAAATTTTGCTTCCGCAAAATGAGCGAACTGCTGCAAACTCAATGCAGGAATTTCTGTCCGTCCGCTCCGCCTAACGTCAAATTCCTTGCGATTATTTAATTGCGAAGCAATCGTAAAATCCAACCATTTTTGGTTATTAATAAAATATGTTGAATGGATTTTTAATAAATGATGCTGTACTTTTTGTTTAGGTGCATCAATTTGATAACTAAATTTTGCTTCCGTAAAAAAAGGAATTTCACGAGAAAAAGCCGTTTCCAAATCCGTCAAATTGCCAATATGCGACCCTCGCAAAATACCCAAATTCGTATTAAACGTACTAAAATAAACATCTGTAAATAACCTTTCCGAAAACGATTTTTCCAACTGAACGGCAAGATTCAACTCTTCGTTTCCCGTATTATTCAAAAAATAAGTTGGCGTACTTTTATCCCCACTTTTTTTTGCCGTGCCATTCACTTTCCAACCAAATCCCGAACGATATTGCTGCAATTGCAAATTCACCCCATTTCCCAAACCATTCGACTCAAAAAAATAAACCACTTGACCATTTATTTTTGTCTCTTTATCAATTTTTTTTGGTTCAATCAAAATCACGCTACCCAAATTCACGCCAGGATATGCCAACGCACCAACGCCTTTCACCACGGTAATTTTATTTGCTACCAACGGGTCAATTTCGGGGCTGTGATCATTTCCCCATTGCTGTCCGCTTTGAGCAATACCATTATTCAAAATCGAAAGTCGATTGCCGTATAAACCTTGAACGATAGGTTTTGCAATGCCGCTACCATTTTTCAGCGTTGCGACACCCGACATTTTCGCCAACAAATTCGATAGGTTTTCGTTTGCGTTTTCCGTAATTTCTAAAGTATTTATCGTTTGTGACGTTTGCGTTGCCGTCGTTTTTTGTTTGCCCGTCACGACCACATCATCAAGTATCGAAGCCTGAAAATTCATTTTAATTAGTAAAAATTCGGTTTTTGGTTTTAATAAAAATAACCGTTTTGATTCATAACCAATCGAACTAAAAACCACGAAAAACGAATCTTTGCACGAATAATTAAGGTTAAAAAATCCTGAATTATCCGTAGTTGTTCCGCCATTTCTGCCCTCAATTTGCACACTCACGGCAGGCAATGACATTCCTGTAATCGAATCCTCAACCATACCTTTTAGGGTACATTTTTGAGCAAATCCAATTACAGGAATGAAAATTAATACCCACAAAATTTGTGTTTTTTTATTGAACATCGACCGTAAAAGTTACTTGAATATCCGTTTCGCCACCAGCATTTGTGATGTCGCCATTCGCTACATTCGCTGCTGTTTTGTTCGGTTCGTGTCTTAAAATAATCGTGATTGTTCCCGATGCTGCATCGGTTGTCGTCACTTTTGTTGCAAGACCAATCGGCTTGCCGTCCGCATCTACATCGTCATAATCGACCGTCAAACCATTCAAATTCGTTTGAAAAAAGAATTGATGTGCTTCGGCTTCTGCTGCGATTTCGTCCGTAATATCTTCAGCAGGATTCGCAATTTCGTTTAATAATTCAAGCGAAGCGGTATAAGTCGTGTTTGCCGCCAACGTTCCACCCGAAATTATAGGAGCGTTTCCACCATCGCCATCTAAATCTTGAAAGCTCAAAACGATTGGTACACCTACGCTATCGGTGGTTAAAGTATATCGCAAAGTCGTGATAACTTCTTCTTCATTTGGAATAATCGGGTCTTTCACACAAGCGGAAAAGTAAACGCTAACCCATAAAACAGCGATTAATAAAAGATTTTTTTGCATTGTTTTTTTATTTTGGTTGAATAATAATGCAAATATAAAACACTTAATGCAACATTGTTGCATTAAGTGTTTTATAATAAATTTTATTATCACAATATGTGAATCTCAGCCCAAAGCATCGGAAAACCTTTTTAAAACGTAATCAAGGAAATGAAAACCAACCAAAAAAAAATATGAAACGAAAACTACTCGTATTAATGCTTTTCGGAATTTTAACCACCGCAAACGCTCAAGAAAAAGACTACAAAAACGAAATTGGAATAGATGTAACGGGACTGTGGAAACAAGTTTTGGGAACGCAAAACTTTGGCGAAAATGATTATTACCTCACGTATCGCCGATATTTTGACGGCTTTAATTTGAATTCCGCCGTTGGGTTTCAATATGCTAAAAGTTTCACAGATGAAACGGGCGATTTGAACATGGATAATAGCAATCGCAGACAAAATTGGTCGATTAATTATCGAATTGGTTTAGAAAAAATGAAGTCCATCCACACCAAATTCAATGTTTTTTATGGCGTTTATTACACTCAATTTTTAAGCAATGATTACAACGACCGAGTTTTTTTATCAGACGGTTTTGCGACAGGTCAAGTCGTTAACATAAGCAAAACTGGCTTTGCTCCATTCGTTGGTTTCCGCTATCAATTTTCGTCCCGAATCAGTATCGAAACCAGTTCTTTCCTCAATTTTTATTATCAACAAACGAAAACTGAACAATTCCGAAGATTTGTCGGCCCAATCGCAGGAGATGTTCCGCCAGAATTTACCACAAAAAATACCAGTTTTGGGGTTAATAATAAAATCCCCATTTTTTTGATTCTTACGATTAAGATTTGAAGATTATCTAAGTAATTCAGTACAAACCAATCACTAAACCATGAAAAAAAATATATTTTTTATTTGCTTTTTTTTATTTGCGTTCAATATAACTTTTGCACAATCAGATAGCACTCAAAAGCGGTTTCGACACGAATTTGGCATTGATGTTTCGACCATTTTAGGCGGTGTCTTGATTCCAGGAGATTTTGGATTTGTGGCTTCCGAAAGCTATGATTTTCCATTAACCTATCGACTTTATACGCCTATTGGCAATGTTCGAGCAGGGTTTGGAGTCAGTTCAGCGAATGATGTTTACGAACAGTTTTTTACTAATTTTGGTTTGGATACTTTGGAAGGAAACAACCTAATTTTGGACAGTCGAATTGGTTTAGAATACATGACGACGATTAATAAACGATGGAAAGTATATTACGGAATTGATTACGAATACAGTCGTTACAGGGATTATCGCCAAAATATTTCTAATACACAAGGCTATCAAACGGATTGGACAGTTGCGAGTGAACGCCACGGTATTTCGCCAATTTTGGGTTTTCGATTTGAGTTTAATGATAGAATTGGTTTGCAAACGGAATTGAGAATGACCTATCACACTGGCAGACAAACGGTGGATAGAAAATATATTCCGCTCATTCCAAATCCAAATAATTTGCCAGATGACAGGACGGAATTTTTTGATAATTCAGGTATAAATTTAATTAAACCATCGTTTTTAATTTTGACAGTAAAAATGTGATTTTTTTTAATTTTAAAATATTTATTTTTTGTTAAATAAAAAATAAAAACTTTAAATTTTTACCATCAACCCAAAAAACTCATTGCCCAAACGAGACTTAATCGAATTATAACATTTTTCAAAAGTTTTAACCTCAAAATGCGGTTCAAAATAGCTTAAATATTCCCCTTTTGAACCACCAAAAGGGCGTTTTTCCATATCGTCTGCTAATGGAATATCAAACCACAAACCCGCTAAATTCCCACCTTTTACCAATAAATGATTCATTTTTTGGGCATAAGCCTGACGAGCTTTTGGTAAAGGCGGAAAAGAACAGAAAAAAGTTTGTTCTACAATAATATCATATTCACCTTGATGCTCAAAAAAATCACCACAAATTAAATTTGATTTTGGAAAATCAGGCACTCGATTCGCTAAATTATCCAAAGGTTCTTGGACAATATCTAAGACAAAAATATTCTGAAACCCTTGCTGATACAGATATTCCGCTTCATAACTATTACCTGCTCCTGGAATCAATATGCGTAAATTTTTATCCTCAATTTGGTCAAAATACGCTTTTATCGGCGTTGAAGGATAACCAATATCCCAACCAGTAGATTGTACTTCGTAGCGGCTTTTCCAGTAAGTTTGCGTCTTATTTTCTTTCTTTAGCATTTTTTTAATTTTAATAAAAAAATAAAAAAAGGGTTTTATCGTTACGATAAAACCCTTGAATTTTTTCCATGATTAGTAATGAAAAGATTAGTTTGCCAATGCTTCTGATAAAACGACAACAGAGTTTTCTGTACCGTGTTCGTTCGTAACATATTCGTCAGCTTCCCAATCGTTTTCCCATTTTTCGCCATCAATTAAGTAGCGGAACTGATAATCTTTACCAGTTTTCAAGCTAACAACAGCTTTGAAATCACCAGTTTTTAAGCCTTTCAACTCAACTGCTGCTTCAGTATTCCACTCATTGAAATCACCAACAAGTTTCACAGAAGTTGCTGCTTTGCAAGCCTTAGCAGGTAAAACGAATGTCACTTTACACAATGACTTTTTTTTCAAAAATTGCTTTTTTAACATAATACTTAGAATTTTAAATTTTAAAAAAATAAATATGAAATTCAAAATACCTAAAATGATATTTTTCCTTTCACACATTGAAACCTTCCATTGTTTCAAGCCTTTTTAAAGTATTAATGTTAGTGAAATTTGGTTACTTTAGTTTTTTATTATTTTGTTAAAAATCAAGTTTTATTAAAAGCTACGTTTAGCTTAACCGCTTGATTTTCAGTGGTAAAATTAAACAAAGATTAGTTATTTACAAAATAATGATAAACAATTAACACCTTTATTAATTTTATGTACCTAAAATCACATCGTTTTTAAGGACTACTTTTTTATTTCTTTCTTTTTACATTATAAAAAACCATTTTATACTCTGCTTCGGTTTCTCCTTTTCTTAGGGTTTCTAATTTACGCTTCAACATTCGCTTTTTCAACGGTTTTAAATGTTCTAAAAACAAAATCCCGTCCACATGATCATATTCATGTTGAATCACTCGTGCGTTAATATCATCGAACCATTCTTCGCGCAATTTGAAATTTTCATCAAAATATTCTATCAAAATGCGAGGCTTTCTATCCACATCGCCCGTGATTTTTGGAATGCTCAAACAGCCTTCCTCGTAAGTCCATTCTTCGCCTCTTTCTTCCAAAATTGTCGCATTAATAAATGCTCTTCTAACCCCTAAATGCTCTTCGCCCTCCTCTTGCATTTGCTCCGTATCCACGATAAATAAACGAATGCTCAAACCAACCTGAGGAGCAGCCAAACCCACGCCATCAGTGTGATACATCGTTTCGAACATATTATCAATCAACTTTTTTAAGTTGGGATAATCCTTCGTTATGTCGTCCGTTTCTTTCTTCAAAACAGGATGCCCGTAGGCGTATATTGGTAATATCATGCTTAAAATTTCTTTATTTTTTTAATATAAATTTCGTATCAAAATCGGCTTTTCAAATCCCATTCGCTTCCATATAATCCTGCAGAATTAGCACCGCACTTATTTTATCCACCAACGTTTTATCTTGACGTTTTTTCTTTTTAACGCCACTTTTCAGAATAATTTCCTTCGCTCTTAACGAAGTAAAACTTTCATCAAAAGTCGTTAAATTAATATTTGGATATTTTTTAGCAATATATGCCATCAAATTCTGGATTTTTTTATGATTACTTCCTGGCGTTCCGTCCGCTCGAATTACCTCGCCAAACACCATCGTTTCGACGACTTCCGTAAAAAAATAACCATCTAAAAACGCCATTAATTCACCTGTCGGAACGGTATCTAAACCGTTTGCGATAATTTTCAACGGATCCGTCACTGCGATTCCCGTTTTCTTTGTGCCATAATCAATTGCCATGATTCTACTCATACCGCAAAGATAGTAAAAAACATAAAAATTAAACTTTAGCTTTTCCGTAACATACTTAGCTGGAGTTTATAGCCACTTTTTATCCAAAAACTCCCGAATATATCGCCCTGCCAAAGCACCACTTTTTCCCTCGCTTTCCGTCCCAACTAACGCATTATAATATTGTGCTTTTTGAAAAACAGGTTGTCGATTTTTAATTTCCCTTTCAATTTTATCAACCAAATCTTCCAAATCATTCGCCTGTTCGATTAAGCCATTTTTGACGTAACCGTAAGCATCTTGCATATTTTTTTGCATTGGCGAAACCTCAAAATAAATACTGGAAACGTTCAATAAAACGGCTTCCAAATGCACGGACGAACTACCCGCAATCAATAAATCCTGTCGTTTTAAAAAATCAAAAATCCCTTCCGACTTTGTAGAAATCACGACCGAATCAGGGATTTCAAAATGTCGTTTGTCGGCAGGATGTGGACGAAACGTAATTTTTTTTGTTGGAAATTTAGATTGAATGGTTTTTATCTGTCGAGTTATACCTGCTTGATTATCAAATAGATTGGAACAAATACCGATATTTTGAACCGTTTTTGACGTATTGCGATGCCGCATAAAACTATCGAATTTCGGCATTCCAATTAATCGAACTTCACCTTGAATTTTGCCCAATTTTTTGTATTTGTCCCAAGCGTCTTGCCCTTCCAAAAGCGATAAATCAAAATCCAAAGGCGGCATAAAATCGCTTATCGAAGCGTGTTGAATATAAATTACTGGGATGTTTAATTGCTTCGCCGCATTGAGTAACGCCCGTTGTTTTTCGCTGTGATCATTCGCTAAAATCAAACATTTCGGACGATATTTTTTCAAAACTGTAAACGCAACTTCGTACAAACCCACACAATTAAACAAAAAATCACCAAATTTTACCGCACGATTCCCGTATTTTTTTCTAAAAAAATACCAAATTTTTGGAAATCTCCAAGCGCTCAAAACCGTCTGATAAAACGGAATTTGAAATGAATCACTTTCGTGTAACGGAACGCCATAACCCACCAAAACCGAACCTTCCAACTCGTCCAATAAAAATTTTAAACTACTTCGATTATTTTGAGAACCAATAAACAACCAAACCTTTCCACCCAAATTTTTAGTCGTAAAATGCGGTTTAAAATGCCGATTATATTCGAAATGCCGTCTGGCGAATTTCGCAAACGGCATCATATAATTTATCAATTTTGCTTTCCAATTTTCGCCCGTAAACTGATTCCGAATAGTCGCAGGTGCTACTTCCAAAAAATTTTGAGCAAAATAAAACTTTAAAATGTCATCATAAATTTTTTCCATAAGTCTCAAAATACCACCACTTTCCAGAGTGATGCATTAATATTTTGCACATCACCAAAGTGATGCTACGAAGATTTACGCCACCTCATGCCCTCGTGCCGCTTCCAATAATTCAAACCATTCCTCTTGCGTCAAATCAATTTGCATCGCATCGACCGCCTTTTTGACTCGTCCAATACGAGCTGTTCCCAACACAAGATGAATTTTTGAAGGATGTTTGAGCAGCCATGCCAACAGAATTTGGTCAATATCAGCATCATATTTTTCGCCTAAATTTTCAGCTACTTTTCTAATTCGCTTCACCTGCTCATCTTCCAAATCTGTAAAAACTTGCCCACCGCCCAAAGGCGACCAAACCATCGGAGCGATTTGATTTTTCAAACATTGATCAAAAGTACCATCAAAAAACGGTTCGTAATGCAAAACCGACCCCTCAACTTGATTCGTTTCCAATTTAAAATACCCATTCAACATTTCAAATTGCGAAGGCGTAAAATTCGAGACCCCAAAGAATTTCACCTTACCCGCTTGTCGCAATTCATGGAACGTTTCCGCAATTTCCACCGGATTCATCAACGGACTCGGGCGATGGATTAACAACAAATCAATATAATCCGTATGCAAATTTTTCAACGACGTTTCCACCGATTTCAAAATATGCGAACGGCTGCTATCGTAAGATTTTACCTTATAATTCGGACGATTGGGCGTAATCAAATTGATACCACATTTCGTCACAATTTCAATTTTTTCACGCAGCGAAGCCCTATTTTTCAACGCTTCCCCAAAAGCCGCTTCTGTCGTATAATGTCCATAAATATCGGCATGGTCAAACGACGTAACGCCCAATTCAATACTTTCTTCAATCAATTTTTGCATCTCGATCATCGGCAAATTATGCCCCCAAACGCCCCACTTCATTACCCCAAAAACAATACGGGAAAGGTGTAATTTTTCGATATTCTTTATGTCAGACATGGTTTTTTATGGTTTTAGTTTTGGTGATTTTGAAATATAAAGGTTTGAATAGTGAAAGAAAAGATGGTATTTTTTTGTGGCTTTTGGTTTGGATATTTAAATTTTACAATCAAATTCAAAGTGTTGAATTTGACTGTAATTTACGATACTCTGAATAAACTAATTTGCAATCATTTGTAAATACGTCACCAAACATTCTGGCGTTTCGGCATATTGAGCAAACTGTGAAATACCTTGACTTTGAGTAATATTATACTTCACTTTTTCCTTGACGAATTGCTTTGTTTTTTGAGAATTTTCAATCAATTTTTCTAAAATATCCATCATAAGGAAAAATCCATATTTCCCACGAAAAACGCAGTTTTTATCAACTTCATTAAATTGATTAATTTTATCATTTAAAGTCGATTCTGAAATGGTTAAAGCGTCGGGAAATTCCTTTTTAATCGCTTCAAAACCATAATTAATTTCAATATTTTCCAATGAAACAGTTATAAAACCTTTCGGCAATTTGTCCGATAAACTCACGCCAGTTTCCGTTCCGTTTTTATTTCTCAAATCCTTCAAACAAGCGTACCACGTATTAAATAAAGTCGTTTTTTCTAAGAATTGACCACGCAAATTTTTATAACAAACCATTGCATTCATATAGCTTTCGCTAATTTCCGTTAAGCCTAATTCATGCTTCAAAATATCGCTAAAAACCGTCGGGTTCGTATAAAAATTTTCAATCGAATAACAAGGCGTTTCATAAATCGCCCGATTATTGATTAACAAATCAAAATCCCTATCTACAAAAAATCCCTTTTTGTATTTGTCATAAATTCGATGATTATTTATCAATTCATAAACCTTCAAAACCTTACTTTTTCCATTACATTTTATCGGGTAATAGTTGCCTTGATAAATTCGCTGAACTTTATTGTAATAATACGGCATATCTTTTCCTTCAAAGAAACAGAATAAACCATTTTTATCTTGTCGAATATGCTTCATGAAAGTCATGTAAGCTACATTTGCACTTTCTTCTCTTGCTCTTCGTAAATCATCTACTGTCATTATCCAACTAATTCAGGGGTTATAGGAGAAAAATATTCATTTAAAGAAGTCGCATATTTATCCAATTTATTATTGAAAATAAAAGGAGAATGAGTTACTGCAAATAAAAATTCACACTTACCCGAATCAATAATATCTGGTAATAGATTTTCTTGCCAGAAAATAGATAAGGACAATTCGGGTTCATCGAATAAAACGATATATTTTTCTTCAGGTTTTGATAAATAAACCTTTGAAAAAATAGATATTATTTGTTTTTCACCTGAAGATAAATCACTTAAATTCAAAGAGCTTTCTTCAGAAGAATTATCTACTTTTATATAAATATCAATTTTGCTTTCATCGTAGATTAGCTTTTTATTAACTAAATATTTATTGCAAATATCCCGAAACCTTTTAATCATTTCATCTAAATCTCGCTGTTGATCATATATATCAATTAGTTTTTTTAAAAAATATAATAAAGATTTATCATCTTCTTTTATACTTTTTGTTCTAACTATGTACTTTATGCGTATTTTATCATCTTTTGTTATTTGATTCCCAACACGAGCTAATATTATATCAATGTCTTTCTCCTTAATCGTACTTAAAAATTTTCTATCAATATTAGGTAATCCTTTTACTAATTGACTTAATATTTCACTTGAGATTTTTGACAAACCATCTTTTGATAGTTTTTCTATTTGATGAGTCAACTCATTAAATTTTCCCTTGACATCATCCATTCCAAAGTTAATTAACCTTGAATCATTTTTATTAATATCAAATTGTTCTTCATCGTAGCCTAAATTCTTTAAATCTTCCTCAACACGACGATATGTTGGAAAATACAAAACTTTATAGTTACATATTACATTGTCTATCGCTGAATTGGTTTGTTCATAAAGACTATTGAACAGTGTTTCCTTACTATCTAATAATAATTCATAAATCTCTCTTATGTATATTGATGAAAACCGGTTTCCACCTAAAAGATATTTCGCATATCCATGAAAGTCACGAAAAGACTGCTTTTCTTCTTCGAAAAACCTCTTCATCTTCATCAAATTTTCAATACCACCTATTTGACGAAGTATTTTGGAATTTATTCTACTATTTGAAAGTAATTTATCGCTAATATCCTCTTTTTTAAAACTTACTTTTTCATCTGAATGAAATATTAAATCTATACTTTGAAACTCATAACTCATTAATTTATGAAACCTCTTAGTTAAAGTATAATATAACATATTTAAAACCTGTGTCTTGCCTAATCCATTTTCTCCAATTAATATTTTAGCTTTTCCTTCAAAAGGAATCGTCAAATTCGTTGTACCGAAAAGACCGTTTATCGTAAATGATTTTATGATATTATTTGCCATGATTTTCTGTTTTTCTTGTAAGATATTGATTTTAATAAAGGTATTAAAAAAACTTTTGTGAAATTCCTTTTGTGCCTTTATTTCCTTTGTGGTTCAGAAAAACCGTTCCGAAGTAGGCAAAGGCAGTGCCGTTTGCCCTACCCAAACTTCTTCTTAAACGCTTCCTTCAAAGCAAACAACTCATCACGATATTTCGCAGCTTCGATAAAATTCAATTCTTTTGCCGCTTCTTTCATCAAACTTTCCGTGTGTTTGACCATTTTTTCCAATTGCGGTTTCGTTGTGTAAGCCACGATAGGGTCAGCCGCAATCCTTAAGTCGCCACTTTCAGAATACGCTTGATCACCACGAATCGAGAGAATCGACGACTGTTTGATAATTTGTTCTTTGGATTTAAAAACAGTGGTTGGCGTGATGCCGTGTTTTTCGTTGTATGTTTTTTGAATCGCTCGGCGGCGGTTTGTTTCGTCAATCGTTCGACGCATGGAATCGGTTATTTTATCGGCATAAAAGATGACCAAACCGTTGGCATTACGGGCTGCACGTCCCGAAGTTTGCGTCAGTGATTTATCATTTCTCAAAAATCCTTCCTTGTCGGCATCTAAAATTGCAACCAATGAAACCTCTGGCAAATCCAAACCTTCTCGCAATAAATTTACCCCAATTAATACATCAAAACGGCCCAAACGCAAATCTCGCAAGATTTCTACCCGCTCCATCGTATCAACTTCCGAGTGAATATAGCGACATTTTACCCCGATTTTTGCCATATATTTTGCCAATTCCTCGGACATTCTTTTGGTCAAAGTCGTGATTAAAACCCGTTCATCTTTTTCCGTTCGCTTCCGTACCTCTTCCAACAAATCATCAACTTGATTCATACTCGGACGCACCTCAATCGGCGGGTCAAGCAGCCCCGTAGGTCGTACAATTTGCTCCACAACTACGCCTTCCGTTTGTTCCATTTCATAATCCGCAGGTGTTGCACTCACGTAAACGACTTGATTAATCAGCGTTTCAAACTCCGCAAAATTCAACGGGCGGTTATCAATCGCAGACGGCAACCGAAAACCGTAACTCACCAAATTCAATTTTCTCGCACGGTCGCCACCAAACATTCCCCGTACTTGCGGAATCGTAACGTGACTTTCGTCAATAATCATCAAAAAATCATCGGGGAAATAATCCAACAAACAGAACGGACGAGTCCCAGGTTTTCGACCATCAAAAAAGCGAGAATAATTCTCCACACCTGAGCAATAGCCTAATTCTTTGAGCATCTCAATGTCAAATTCTGTTCGCTCGTGAATCCGTTTTGCTTCTTCTAATCGTCCTTCTCTTTCAAAATATTTTTCTTGTTCAAACAATTCATCTTGAATTTCCACGATAATTTCGTTCAACCGCTCCCGAGGGGCAATGTAGAGATTCGCAGGAAAGACCGCTGCAAATTCCATTGATTCTATCCGTTTTCCAGTTTCAATTTCTATCGTTTCAATTTCGTCAATTTCGTCACCAAAAAATATCACTCGCAAACCATAATCCACATACGGCAAATTAATATCTATCGAATCGCCACGCACTCGAAAAGTCGCCCGAGCAAAATCCACTTCTGTCCGTGAATATTGCGCTTCCACCAAATTATACAAAAACGTATTTCGAGTAATGACTTCGCCTTTTTTAATTCGCAAAATTCCCGTTTTATAATCCTCGGGATTTCCCATACCATAAATGCACGAAACCGAAGCCACCACAATAATATCCCGCCTTCCCGACAAAATCGAAGAAGTCGCCCGAAGCCTTAGTTTATCGACTTCATCATTAATTTGCAAATCCTTTTCAATAAAAGTTCCAGTCGTTGCAATGTAAGCTTCTGGTTGATAATAATCGTAATATGATACGAAATATTCCACCAAATTATCAGGAAAAAACTCTTTAAACTCGCCATATAATTGAGCCGTCAAAGTCTTATTATGCGTCAAAATCAACGTAGGTCTATCGACTTGCTGAATGACATTCGCCATCGTAAACGTCTTTCCAGAACCTGTTACGCCCAGCAAAACTTGCATTCTTTCGCCGGTATTTATACCGTTTACCAATTGCTCAATCGCTTGCGGCTGATCGCCCGTAGGCTGGAAAGGTGATTCTAATTTAAAACTCATTTGTTATTCGTTCATAGGGCGATGCCCAATATTAGTGATGTCGTCCCCTCGTTTGTGGAACTTTTAATTTTCTTCTAATAATGCTTTCAATGTCGCTTTATCTGGCAAAACCATTGAGTATTGACTGGCAAAAATTTGTTCATTATCCTCTGGCAAAGTATATTCAACAACCGCATCATTTTTCAATCTACAAATCACGATTCCGATAGTTTTATTTTCATAAGGCAATCGTTTTTCCCTATCGTAATAATTCACATACATTTGCATTTGCCCCAAATCTTGATGCTTCAACTCGCCAATTTTCAAATCAATTAAAACAAAACTTTGCAAAATTCGATTGTAAAATACCAAATCAATATAAAAGTGTTTTTCAGAAAACGTGATTCGACTTTGTCTTTCGACATAGGTAAAACCTTTTCCTAATTCCAAAAGGAAATGTTCTAATTTATCAATAATCGCCTGTTCTAACTCCGTTTCCGAATATTGCGTTTCCGCTTTTAATTCCAAAAAATCCAAGATATACGGGTCTTTAATCAAGTCTTTCGGCAGTTCAATAATCTGCCCTTCTTCCGCCAGTTTCCGAACGCCTTCCTTATCCCGACTCAACGCTAAACGTTCATACAAAGCACTATCAAACTGCCTTTTCAACTCTCGCAACGACCAATGATTATTAATCGTTTCCCGCTCGTAAAACTGCCTCGAAGGTTCTTCAATTCTCATTAAAAAAGTGTAGTGTGACCAACTTAAAAACCATTTATTGAATTCCCCAGACAGTGTCTGGGATTTTGAATAAGCTAAATAGAACTTTCTCATATTTTCAAGATTAGTCGTAGAATAACCTTTGCCGAACGCTTCTTTTAATCTTTCAGAAAGGTTTCTCAGAACTTCTTTAGAATACGTTGCACGTTCTTCTCCTTGCTGTTCATCTTCAACAATATATCTCCCAATTTCAAAATAAGTATATACCATCGTCTGATTAATCTCACGGACGATTTTACTTTTTGAACCTTGTACTAATTCAGCAATTCGATGGAATAAATTTTGATTTTCAACTGGTTTCATAAGCGCTTATTTTTGAATTTTACTTTTAATTTCTTCTAATATTGATTTTGCCATTTGATTGGCGATTTCGGTCATTTCGAGTTCTGTTAATTGTTCGGTGTAGGATTTTTCGAGTTTAAATTTATTACTATTAATTTCTATTCGATATTGATACTTTAAAAATCTAATAGAAACTTCGGATGAAAGACTAAATATATTCATTTCATCTTTTTTAAACTCTTTGAAAGTATAAATCCAATTAATAGCAGAAACCTTTTTATCCTCATCAATATAATTAATAATATTATCTAAAGTTTTGAATGATATAAGTGATTGATTTCCTGCTCTAATAATTTGTTTATTTTCCCTAAATAAATCATTTAAAGGTTTTAATTTATGATAAATTCTTTCGTGGAATTTATTTAGTGTTTCGTTTATTACCTTTTTAATAATCTCATCATTAACTTCTATTAAGTTAATATTTTTCCTCCCTTCCAACTCCTTCTTAAACAAGGCAATTTCCTTATCAATATCATCCATTTCCTCAATAGATTCTCCTTTCGCCGCCTTCAGCATCAACTCCAAAGAATGAATTAAATTTTGACCGATATATTCCACAAAACCATTCAAAATACCAGCATCTGCTTGTCGCAATGCCGCAAAATAATTAGTTTTATCTTCTGTTTTAATAATGACAGGCGGCAAACCTTTTATTAATAAAATAAAATTCATTAATAATCTTGCAATGCGTCCATTTCCATCATCAAACGGATGAATCAGAATAAAACGATAATGAAATTCCGCAGCTAAAACCAATGGATTAACGGCTGGTTTGTCCATTTCACCACGAAACCAATTGATTAAATCAAACATTTTTGAAGGCGTTTCTTCGGGCATTGCGAAGTAGAAAGTTTCGCCAGTTACGGTTTTGACATGATTTGGCATTGATTTATATTGACCAACTTGAATCCAGCGTTTTGTTGGTTTTCCGTCGGTCGTAACGGCATCGACTTGATACGGTTCTTTTAATAAAATTGTGTGTAATTGTCGAATCAGATTTTCGGTAAACGGTTCTTTATTCGCAACAACATCCATCACCCATTTTATCGCTTCGTTGTGTCCAGTGATTTCAAAATGATGGCGTAACGGCTTGCCTTGTGCCGTAATTCCGAACAATAATAAAGCTTTTGTTTCGCCATACGTCAACGAATTCCCTTCAATATTTGAAGAATGATAATTCCAATCCAAGCGAAATTTTTGCAAAATTCGCTGTTCTTGTTCCGCATCTAAAGGTCGCAATTCATCTAATTCCGCTCTTAAATTATCAATTTGTTGAAATATCGTTGAAAGTGTCATTTATCATCTTTTTTATAAACACTAAAGTTACAAAACAAAAATATTGTGGTAATAATTAAGTTTATTTTAAATCAAAAAATTGATTTACCCCTTTTCATATAAGACCGATTTATCAATTACATCCGTCATTTGTCCTAAATGCTGCAACTTAATCGAAGCCATTTTTCGACCTGCCAATGCTCGTTCTTTCAATGATTTTCCATCGAGCCAAGCGGTCAAATATCCTGACCAAAACGCATCGCCAGCGCCAGTTGTATCGACTACTTTTATGGGTAAAATTCCAATCGTGTGATTTTCATTTTTATTAGCAACATAACTGCCGTCTTCGCCCATTGTAACGCAAACTTCGCCTGCTCCCAAACTCAAAAAATGGTCGGCTACGGCTGTTTTTTCAAACGGTTTATTGGGATACAAACGTTCCCAATCGACATCGCTCACTTTGACGATAGCCCCGTAACTACAATAAGTTTGAACAATTTGTTGCGCTTCGCTTCTGTCATTCCAAATCTTTTGAGCATAATTCGCATCAATACTAAGCTGCACACCATTTTCAGCAGCGATTTTTGCGGCTGCCATGATGTTGGTTTGTGCGGGATTTTGGCTTAATGCAAAACAAGTCGTATGAAAAATTCGGACGTTTTTGGCTTCCGCCAATTGCGCCATCGAAATTTGACAATCCGCCATTCGGTAAGCCTCAAAATCGGGTGTTGTTTTGGAGCGAGTCACCAAAATTAGTGTTGAAGGCATATTTTCAATAATTGCCAAATCATCGCAATTCATACCATAAATATTAATTTTTTGCAAAAGAAATTTGCCCATTGCATCGTTGCCAATACTGCCAACGAATTTTACATTATTGCCCAATAAGTGCATATTCAAGCACATATTCGCAGGACTTCCGCCTTGAAATTGTCTAAAACTCGCTGGTTTTGAAAAGTCCTCAATATAATCTTCACTAATAAAATCAATCAATAATTCACCAACTGAAAGAATGTCGTATTTTTTTGTCATACCTCAAATTCTAATTTATCGAATTATAAATTGGTTCATAATTCGGTTTTCGATAATCTATTTTATCTTGTTTTCGATACCAATTTTCGAAAAATACCGCCTAAAAATTTGGAAATACCAAGTTATAAAACAATTGTACTAATTTTGATTTATAAGTTGGTTGAAAATTATAAATTATAAATCAAAATTAAATTATAAACTATGGCTATTAGAATAGAAAAAGACGACCCGCAACAACCTCGTCGTGACAATAATAACGATAATGGCAGAGGAGGAAGCGGTATTCTTGGAAAATTGCTACCGATTTTGGCAGTTATATTTTTCAAAAATCCAAAATTAGGTTTTACGATTTTAATTATTGGAGGGGCATTATATTATTTCACAGATGGTTTTCAGGCTTTTACCGACGATACGACCGATACTGAACTGAGTGCTGGTTGTGATTTTGATGCAGAAAAATATGACCAAACGAAAGTTTTTGCTGCGTTATCAAGTAATTATAAAAATGAATTTCCAAATAGCGTTTCGTTATTGCAATACGCTCCGCCTCGTTTGAATCAAGGTCGTCAAGGTTCTTGTGTCGGTTGGGCGAGCGCGTATTCGGCTCGTTCGATTCTACACGCTCGCCAAACTGGTTCAAATCCAAGTAATGCGGCTTTTAGTCCTGCGTTTGTTTACAATCAAATTGCGTTGGAAGGTTGCCAAGGTTCGTACTTGATGGAAGCGATGGAAAGTATGAAAAATGTAGGTTCATTGCCGTTCAGTGATTTCAAATATGACGAAAGTACTTGTCAAAAAGAGCCTTCTTCTACTCAAAAAAGAGCGGCTTCGTCTTATAAAATCAAAGGTTATAACCGCTTGACCAAAGGTGGTTATGATTATAAAGTTGATTTAGACGGTATTCGTCAAAACATTGCCCAAGGTGCGCCAGTCGTTATCGGAATGCAAGTTGGCGGTTCGTTTATGCAAACGATGTATGGCAAATCAGACTGGCGACCAACGAGCAGTGACAAGAGTTTGAGAGATTTTAGCGGTCATGCAATGTCCGTTATTGGTTATGACGATAATCGCAATGGCGGTTCTTTTCAGCTTATGAATAGTTGGGGAGAAAAATGGGGCGATGACGGTATCGGTTGGGTAACCTACGACGATTTTGGCTATTTCGTAAAAGAGGCTTACGGCTTATCGCCAATGGGTCAGGCTTCAACGGATGACAATAAATTATCGGTAAAATTCGGCATGGTTGATAAAGAAAGCCGTAAAAATATTCCGCTGAAACGGGTACAACAAAACGTTTATCGCACCCAAAAATCAATGTCAAAAGGGCAACGTTTTAAATTAGAAGTGACCAATTCTTTGGCGTGTAATATTTATATTATCACGGAAGAAACGAATGGTTCAAGCACCGTTTTGTTTCCTTACGAAAAATATTCACCGTATTGCGGCATTGTCGGCACTCGTTTATTCCCGAATGAACAATCGCTTTTTCCTGATGAAGTTGGGAATTTAGACCGTTTTGCAATCATTGTTACGAAAGAAGAAATTGATATTACGGCAGTTAATAAAGCGATTTCAAACAGTCGTCAAACGTCTTTTCAAGCAAAAATTTTGGACGCTCTCGGCTCGCAACACGTTGATAAATTATCATTTAATGACGGCAGTGGAACGGTTGATTTTCAAGGCGATTTGAAAGGAAAAAATGCGGTCAGTATCGTGATTGAAGTTGCTAAATAAGTTAAATTAGGACTCGAAAGCCAGACATATTAGGGACATTAGGGGTTGGACGCTTTTAAAGCGTCCGACCCCTTTTTATTTTATTTTATTATTTTAATTAAAATCTCTTACCAAATATTTTCAAAATCCTTAGGTGCGTATTGATGATTTCTATCGCTGTAATACGAGCCTTTTTTGCGTTTTAATTGCAAATCACCTTTCGTAAATAACCGAGACAATAAGGCAATCGGTACTAACGCCAAAAAGAAAATAGCGGACAATAAAATCCGAGAATTGACATAACCCAAACCGTCAGATAATTTGTACCAAGCCCAAGCAATCCATTTTGCAACTGGTTTAATAAACAAGCCAATTAAGCCAATTCCTAAAGCAACTTTTGATAAAACGGCAACATCGAAAAGAAAGTGTATGATAAGCATACCAACGGTTACCGTGAATAATGCTTCTGTTATTTTTTTATCGCTCATGTTTTGAAATTTGTCATTTTTAATTTGTCACTTGTCATCGGTTATTTTGTGGATTAGCTTTTAGTTGAGTTCCTTTTTTAGAATGAATCTCGTCTTTTATAATCCACAAATATTGAAGCTAACCCATAAAATGAGGCTTTTTGACAATTTCTGCAAAATTCGAATAAATTGAGATTTTCGTAACGGCTGTCTTTAGCTGCCGCAAGGATTTTGAGACTTTTCGGAAGCTAAAGTAACCGCTACGTGCAGAAATTGTCAAAGAGCCTAAAATGACTAATGCAATTGCTCAAAAGTTCTTGATAATTCTTTTTTGAGTATCTTCTAATTCTGGAATTGAGTACTGGACAGGCGACTTTGAGTCGCCCGCCCAATTGATAATCTTTTAACTATCAAAAACTTTTGATTTATTGTATTAATGACCAATTACTTTTTAATTTTAAAAAAAAATTAAAATAAAGTATAAATCAAACCGCCACCGGCTGAACCGCCAACGATAATTAAAATGCCTAATAACAATAGCACAATGATAATCGGTGCTAACCAGAACTTTTTACGTTCTCTTAAAAAGTTGAATAAGTCTTTTAAAAAATCCATTTTTTTATTTTTTTTGAACTACAAATTTTGAATTATCGGAAGAACAATGAAGCAGTAAGCCGAAGACGGCAACAATTGAACAATAAAATTAATCTAAAACAAACTCTTCCTGCCAATTATCTTTTTGATTCCATTCTGGTTGTGACGTTTTTTGGAAAAGGTAATTATTAATGACTAAATAATCCATTTCCGTCCGCATAAAGCAGCGATACGAGTCCTCGGGCGTACAAACGATTGGTTCACCTCGGACATTAAAACTGGTATTAATGACCATGCCGACGCCATTTTTCGCCTTCATTTTTTCTAAAAGCTGATAATATTTGGGGTTCGTATCTTTATGAACCGATTGCACTCTTGCCGAAAAATCAATGTGCGTAATCGACTGAATATCAGAACGTAAAACGTATAAACGCTCCCGCAACGGCATTTCGTAATAATTTTCTGGAACTGGTTTACAATATTCTTGATTTACGTCCGCAACCAACAACATATAGGGCGAATTTTTGCCTTCCAAATCAAAATATTTGGAACTGTCTTCTGCCAAAACGGACGGCGCAAACGGTCGGAAACTTTCCCGATATTTAATCTTCAAATTGATTTTTCGCTGCATTTCCGTATTCGTTGGGTCGCCCAAAATACTGCGGTTGCCCAACGCACGAGGGCCAAATTCCATTCTATCTTGATGCCAACCAACCACATTTGCATTACAAATCAAATCGGCGGTTTTTTCTGCTAAATCTTCGAAATTATCAAATTTTTCAAAGGTTGCTTTGAATTTTCGAGCCATCAATTCTATTCCCAAATCCGAACATTCCGGCCCTAAATACGAACCTTTCATCGTATCTTTTTCGGCTTGAATTACCCTATCTTTTTCATAATAAATATAATGCGTTGCTAATGCTGCACCCAAGGCTCCGCCTGCATCTCCTGCCGCTGGTTGAATAAAAATATCATCAAAAATATTTGATTTTAATAATTTACCATTTGCCACACAATTCAACGCCACGCCACCAGCCATAACCAAATATTTTGCACCAGTCAATCGCTTTGCTTCCTCCGCCATTTTAATAACGGCTTCTTCGGTTACAATCTGAATTGCCATTGCCAAATTACAATGAATTTGCTCTAAATCAGATTCCCCTTTGCGTTTTTCAAAACCGAACAATTTTGCCCATTTATCGTCTTTCACCATGCGTAAACCAGTCGCATAATTAAAATATTTTTGGTCTAACCAAACCGAACCGTCTTCTTTTAAATCAATCAATTCAGTTTTAATAATATCCACAAATTGTTTCGTTTGCTCGCTATTCGGATTGCCGTAAGGTGCTAAACCCATCAATTTATACTCACCAGAATTAACTTTAAAACCTAAATAATACGTAAAAGCGGAATACAACAAACCCAAAGAATGCGGAAAACGCAACTCTTTCAGAATCTCGATTTGTGACCCTTTTCCGTGACCAACCGAAGCGGTCGCCCACTCTCCTACTCCATCAATTGTCAAAATTGCGGCTTCGTCATAAGGTGATGGATAAAATGCAGAAGCAGCGTGAGAAAGGTGGTGTTCTGGAAAAAGTAACTTGACTTTTTTCTTGTCATAATTACCAACTTTTTCGAGTTCTTCGTGCAGAATTCGCTTTAAAAACAGCTTCTCTTTTATCCAGATTGGCATCGCTTTCATGAATGATAGCAAGCCTTTCGGAGCAAAACCATAATACGTTTCCAATAATCGCTCAAACTTCAATAACGGCTTGTCATAAAATACAATTGCGTCAAGCTCGTCAATCGAAAAACCTGCATATTCCAAACAGAATTTTGCTGCTTCCACAGGAAAACTCTCATCTTGTTTGATACGTGTAAAACGCTCTTCTTGAGCTGCCGCAATGATTTCGCCATTGTGAATAACGGCTGCTGCCGAATCGTGATAAAATGCTGATATGCCGAGTATTTTCATTGGAGAGTCGTCTTATTTTATAAAAAAACTTGTCAAAGATAATTAAGTAGATTGTTATTATGGTTTGATTGGTGGGATTGTTTGAAAAAGAGATTCTTTGATAATTTTTGTAAAAGTGAGCAGGTGATTTCAAGTCGTCTGCTCACTAACCCACTCTTTTCAATATCTTCAAAGGGTTACTTATATATAAACTTATGAGGTTTACAAAAATTATTAAAAAGCTAAAAAAGGGTCATCAGTCATTCTGGCGAGATAAACCTAATATTAGAATCGTAAAAAACGAAATTTATAATTGAGGAAAACTCGACTAAAAGCTAATCCACAAAATGACGAATGACCAATTAAAAACTTTAACTAAAAAAATAGCAAATAATAAATTTTGCGATGCAACTTATCTTTTTATAATCCGTCTTATGGTGATATTTTTTATTTCAATTGTGTTGTAAACAATTATTAACATCATCAAATTAAAAAACAAGAGGAATCGGTTTTGCCGATTAGAACCATGAAGAAATTATTTTTTGTTTTCGCAATGTTACTCCTACAGGTAGGCGTTTTTGCACAAGGTAACGTTCCTGCTGCTGTTACAAAGGCTTTCAAATCAAAATTCCCATCTATTGAAGCAGTAGAATGGACGGTTGGCGATGCTTACATTGCTGTTTTCTGGGTTGGAGATTTCTATAAAGAGGCACTTTTTACTAAAGCGGGGGAATGGTTAGAAACCTCAACAGTGATGGAAAGTGATTTACTTTCCTCAGGTTTCATGGAGGGTTTGACCAAAGAATTAGGCGAGATTTACATTACTTACGTAATGAAAATGGAATCTAAAGATAGTGGAGCGACTTACATTATTGACTTATCTACCGATGCCGATAATTTGCAAGTGACAACGGATATGAGTGGAAAAGTTTTGAAAAAAGTCGTCTTAGAAGGTGCTATGGATAACGATGATGGTTTTTAGAAAACCCTTTTTTTTGACCGTTTTCCGTTCCTAAAATGGAAAACGGTCAATCTTTTTATAAATTCAATTTTCATTTGATTTCCAATCAATCTCCAATCAACTTACAATCAACGTCCAATTTTAAAAATTCATTCTGGTTATCAAAAATAAAAGGCTTCTGATAATCTTTATAAAATCGTCCGTTCTTTTTAAATTCAAAGAGGTTTACCTTATTATTTTCAATAAGTACTTGGCAGTATCGCAATATTTTGAAAATCAATTATTTACGATATTTAGGATTTTTGAATGATATTTACTCAAAAATGAGTTATAAAAGTCATTTTCAATTACGATTGTAAAATCATTGAAATATAAAAAAGAGTGTGTTGATTTTTTTAGCAATCTGGACAAAGATAATTAAGGAGATAATTATTACCCTTTGATTGTTAGCACTGTTTAAAGTCAAGGTCTGAAAAGTATATTTCCTATTACTCTGGCACAAAAACGGATAGAAGTCGATTGCTAAAGTAAATTAAAATTTATTCACCTCCGTTCCTTTTGCACACAAAAAAGCCTGTTCATGTGCAATTGCACTCGAACAGGCTTTTAATATTATTACGAAAGTTTTGAACAATAAATGTTATCTAACCCTCTTTACTTTCTCTAACTTCTTTTTTCTCAGTATTAGCTATCTTCTCGAAGTCAGCTAATGTTTGTTTCACTTCAATGATTTCATAAGTTTCAAAAATATCACCGACTTTCACATCGTTGAAGTTTTTGATTTTGACACCACATTCATAACCTGCACCTATTTCTTTCACGTCATCTTTGAAACGTTTCAACGATTCTAACTCTGCTTGTTGTCCTTCTTTCGTTGGATAAACTACGATACCATTACGGATAATCGTTACAAAATTACTACGATTCGCTTTTCCTTCCGTTACATAACAACCTGCAATCGTTCCGACTTTACTAATTTTAAAGACATCACGAACTTCGATTTGTGCGGTAACTTCTTTCTCCTGTTTCGCTTCCAACATTCCTTCCATCGCTGCACGAATTTCATCAATTGCATCGTAGATAACAGAATATAAACGAACATCAACACCTTCTTGCTCTCCCAAACGTCTTGCACTTACTGAAGGACGAACTTGGAAACCAATGATAATCGCATCAGAAGCTGCTGCCAATAAGACATCAGATTCGGTGATTTGACCAACTGCACGGTGAACAATATTAATTTGGATATTTTCAATTGATTGTTTCAATAATGAATCCGACAATGCTTCGATTGAACCATCCACATCACCTTTCACGATTAAATTCAACTGTTGGAAATTACCCAACTTGATACGACGACCTAAATCATCTAACGTTAAACGACGAGTTGCGCGTTGTTGCTGTTCACGATTAAGTTGTGCTCGTTTGTTTGCTAAGTTTTTAGTTTCTTGCTCATTTTCTAAGACTTTGAAACGCTCTCCCGCTTGTGGAGCTCCACTCAAACCTAACACTAAAACAGGTGTAGAAGGTCCTGCTTTTTTCACACGTTGGTTGCGTTCATTGAACATCGCTTTTACTTTACCAGCATGTTCTCCTGCTACAATTGGATCTCCAATTTTTAAAGTACCAGCTTGTACCAACATTTTAGCGACATAACCACGTCCCTTATCCAAAGATGCTTCTAAAATAACACCATTTGCATTCTTGTTAGAATTGGCTTTGATATCTAAAATTTCTGCTTCTAATTGAATTTTTTCAACTAATTCATCAATTCCAGTACCTTTTTTCGCCGAAATGTCTTGAGACTGGTATTTACCACCCCAATCTTCCACTAACAAGTTCATACCTGCTAATTGTTCTTTGATACGTTCAGGGTTTGCACCTTGCTTATCAATCTTATTAATTGCAAAAACGATTGGTACACCAGCCGCTTGAGCGTGACTAATTGCTTCTTTCGTTTGAGGCATCACACTATCATCTGCTGAGATAATAATCACGGCAACATCAGTTACTTTTGCACCCCTGGCACGCATCGCTGTAAATGCTTCGTGACCTGGTGTATCCAAGAAAGTTACTTTTTTATCGCCTACTTTTACTTCATAGGCTCCAATATGCTGTGTAATACCACCTGCTTCACTATCTGCAACATTCGCTTTACGAATATAATCCAGTAAAGAAGTCTTACCATGATCTACGTGACCCATTACGGTTACGATAGCTGCACGAGGACTTAAATCCGCCGGATCGTCGTTAATATCATCATCGTCATCAAGGTCAACTTGTTCCTCTGCTGATATAAATTCAATTTCGTGTCCGTATTCCTCAGCGATTAACTCAATGACTTCTGCATCTAAACGTTGATTGATAGATACAATAATACCTGCATTCATACAGGTCATAATGATATCAGTCGCCCCAATATCCATTAAAGACGCAAACTCAGATACAGAGATGAATTCGGTTACTTGAATGACCTCAGTGCCCTCTTGCTCATCTTTTTTCTCCTGCTGATCTCTTTTTTGATCTCTATTAGACCGTCTTACACGCTGACGTTTACTTTTACCACCTCCGGCAATACGTGCCATTGTAGCCTTGATTTTATCTTGAATTTCCTTTTGAGAAACTTCTTTCGGCTCTTCTCTTTTTATAATCCCTCTTCTTCGGCTACTGCCCACTGAAGTTGAACTTGAAGTTGTACTTGTATTGGTAATAATTTGTTTTTTCGGACGATCCTGTCTTCTTCTTGACGGTCTTGCTTCACCTGGTTTAGCGGTTCCGGTACCAGTCGTTTTCTTAGTTACGTCTTTTTTATCACCTTCTTTCTTGTCGCCAGCAGCAGGAACTACTTTCTTATCTGTTGCTTCCAACGTTGGCGGCTTAACCACTTTCTTACGACGACGTTTACGACGGCGTTTTTCATTAGCGGTATTCTCACCTGCACCTACTTTTTTATCACCTGCCTCTTTACTGACATTAACTTTGTCAGTGGTAGGGGCATTATTACTAGTTTTAGCAGCGGCTCTATCTTTAGCCTCTTCTTCTTTTGATCTTCGTTTTTTCTTAGGTTTCTTAAACTGGTCAAGATTAATTTTACCTTTGATTTTAAGCCCTTTTAGTTGAGGAGCTTCCGCTTTGATAAGTTCCTTTTGAGGAGTTTCAATCATTATTTCTGGTGTTAAACCCTCTGTAATTACTATAGCAGGAGTAGGTATTTCTACTTTATCTGGTGTAGAAGATTGGACTGACTCTACAGGTTTTTGTAAAGTCTTGGGTTTATTTTGTCGTTTGCCTTGAGGCTTACCTTGATTTTGAGGTTTACCTTCTTCTTTAGCTTTTTCTTGTGGTTGCGGTTTACCTTCCGCCTTAGGACGAGGTTTTCTATTGACTTGATCCAAGTCAATTTTCCCTACAACATTTATTCTTTTCCTTGCGGCCTCTAATTCCGCTTGTTTTTTAAGCTCTGCCGCCTCTTTTTCCGCTTTGGCAAGGCGAGTTTTTTCCGCTACTTCTTCTTTACGAAGGCGTTCTAACTCTTTTTGGACCCGTTCTTCCTCCTCTCGTACCTTACGAGTCTCCTCTTCTTTACGGACACGAGCTTCCCCTTCCCGTCTTTTACGTTCTTTTTCCTGCTCCTCTTTCTTCTCGGTTTCTTTGATTCGAGTACCGATAGTTAACTGGTCAGCTTGAGACTTGATAGCGATTGACTTTTGAAAATCACGCACAAGTATATCATAGGCTTCATCAGAAACCTGAGCTCTTGGACTATTTTCAACCTCGATACCTTGCTTCTGCAAATGTTCGACGAGTGTACTAATCCCCACATTCAAATCTTTCGCTACCTTAATTAAACGTTTTGCCATATATTCTTTAACAAATTCAAACAAAATAAAGAGGTTATCATATTGGCAACTCCCTCTTAATTTTAGATTTATAGTATTTCTAAAATACCTTTTAATATACTTTATGAATGAATAATATAGACCCTTTAACCAAAACTTGTAGAGAATCATTCCATTCAATATAGGATTACAATGACAAATTTACACATAATCCTCTAATATCAATTGTTTACCAATGTTTATTGTTGAAATAAACATTTTATTGCTATATATTTTTATAAAGTTGAAGTATTTATCACAATATAATCAACTAAAACTTGCACACTATTTTACACTTCTTCTGTTGTCTCTGCTGCTGCCGTCTCTATTGTTTTTGCCACAGTTTCTGCTGTCGCTGTTGCTACTTCTTTTTTTACCGTTACTCTGGTTGCTGTCGTTTCTGTAGTTTCCTCATTATCGCCATCGAACTCTGTTTTGAAGATTTGTAAAATCTCTAAAACCATCTCCTCTTCTAATTCAGTACGACGTATCAAGAAGTCAGGTGTCAATTTTAATACACTTTTCGCTGTATCACAACCTACTTTCTTCAACTCATCAATCATCCAACCTTCGATTTCATCTCTGAACTCGTCCAAATCAATATCGTCTTCTGTTTTATCAGAATTACGGAATACATCAATTTCGTAACCGGTTAATTTACTCGCTAATTTAATATTGATACCACCTTTTCCAATCGCCAAAGAAACTTGATCTGCCTCTAAATAAACCGCTGCACGTTTATTTTCCTCGTCCAACTCTGTACGAGTCACCGTTGCAGGCGTTAAAGCCCTTGAAATTAATAAACTATCGTTGTTTGTAAAGTTGATAATATCAATATTTTCATTCTTTAATTCCCGTACAATACCGTGAATACGAGAACCTTTCATACCGACACAAGCACCTACGGGATCAATTCTATCATCGTAAGACTCTACCGCCACTTTTGCACGAACGCCAGGATTACGAACAATACGTTGCACCGTAATCAAACCATCTTCGATTTCTGGAACTTCTTGCTCTAACAATTTCTCCAAAAACATATTGTCCGTCCTCGAAAGAATTACACGAGGCGTATTGTTTTTCATATCTACGCGCTTAATCACCGCGCGGATCATATCGCCTTTGCGGAAATAATCGCCTTTAATCGTTTCCGTTCTTGGCAAAAGTATTTCGTTTCCAGTCACATCATCAATCACCAAAATTTCACGTTTCAGAATCTGATGCACCTCACCCAAAACTACTTCACCAACTCGCTCACTATATTTACGATAAATCTCATCTTTCTCTAACTCCAAAATACGAGAGATTAAAGTCTGACGAGCTGCTTGAATCGCACGACGACCAAAATCAAGCATTTCTATCTTCTCATAACATTCCTCACCAATCTCATAATCATTCTCGATATTCAAAGCCTCAGAGATACCAACCTGCGTACGATCGTCTTCGATCGCATTATCTGCCATGATTTCACGTACTCTCCAAATCTCCAAATCGCCTTTTTCCGTATTAACAATAACATCGAAGTTATCATCGCTACCGTATTTTTTGCGAATCAGCGTTCTAAAAACATCCTCAAGCACCCGAACCATTGTTGGACGGTCGATGCTTTTCATATCCTTAAATTCAGAAAAACTCTGTACTAAATTCATATCTATATTATTGAAAATCTGAATCGAAATATATTACAACTCAAATCAATGTTATTTTTTTTAAAATTTAATCCTCACAACTGTTTTTTGGATATTCTCCCAAAGAATTGGTACTTCGACCATTTCCTTGCGTTTCTTTTTGCCTTCTTTAATCGTTACCTCTTTCTCCAAAACAATTCCTTCCTCATTTACTATTTTCAATTCGCCTTCCTCACTTCCTTTTTCTGTAAAGGAAACCTTGACAACTCTACCAATGTTTTTAACATATTGACGCTTAAAAACGAACGGCTTAGTGATACCAGGAGAAGAAACATCTAAAATGTACTTCTCGCCCAGCCAATCATTTTCATCAATATGATTCTGCAAATAGCGATTTAACTTTGCACATTGACCGATTGTCAACGTCGTATCACTATCAACAAAAACTTCCAATTTTTTGTTGGCAGGATTGAATTTTATTTCTACCAAAAAGAAATCTTGAAACTCAACATCCTGAAACTTCTCAAGTAATAATTGCTCTATTTGTTCTTCCACTATTTTCTTGTAATTATTTGAAATATCATGATTGAATTATGGGCAAATAAAAGAGGGACAATCAATTGTCCCTCTTTGTACTTTCCACAAATCAACCGCAAAAATAAGTATTTTTTACCACATTACCCATTATATTTAATTTTTTAGTCGATTATCCTATTTCTATCGCTTTGATTTTTAGGCATTTGGAATAGGTTACCGTTTTTTTTATAAAAAAACTATTCAATTATCCGATATTGCAAACAAAGTATTTTTACAATCACAAATTTTCCAACTTTTATTTTATGAAAATTCAATTACGAATTACCGCTTTTTTAGCAATATTTTTTTCAATTTATCTCATCGGTTGCGAAACAAAAACAACTGAAAATCAACAACAAACGCAAACGTCAATCGAACCAACTTTGGACGAAAAAATTGGGCAAATGCTCATGATTGGTTTTCGAGGCGCAGCATTATCCGACGACAATCACATTGTCAAAGATATTAAAAACCTAAATATCGGCGGTGTTGTATTATACGATTTTGATTTGTTTTCCAATGGTGAAACACAACGAAATATCGCTTCGCCAGACCAAGTGAAATCACTTTGTTCAGCTCTGCAAGCATTGAATAGCAACAAATTATTAATTTCTATTGATCAAGAAGGTGGACGAGTCAACCGCTTGAAAACCACTTACGGTTTCCCAAAAGTTGGTGTTTCCGCACAATATTTAGGCACGTTGAACAACTTAGATTCAACTCGATATTATGCCAATTTGACTGCCAATTTATTAAAAAACTTAGGTATTAATTTTAATTATGCACCAGTTGTCGATTTGAATGTCAACCCAAAATCACCAGCTATCGGAGCGATTGAGCGGAGTTATTCTGACGATTCAAAAATCGTGACGGAACAAGCTACGGCTGTCTTAGATATTTATAAAAAATACGGCATTATTGGTTGTTTAAAACACTTCCCGGGTCACGGTTCTGCGGCAGCAGATTCACATTTAGGCATCACGGATATTACCAAAACGTGGCAAGCATCGGAATTGATTCCGTACCAAAACTTGATTGAAAGCGGCAAAGTAGAAATGATAATGACCGCTCACGTTTACAATGATAATTTGGATACTTTCCCGGCGACACTTTCCAAAAAAATCATGCACGATATTTTGAGAGAGCAACTCGGTTGGCAAGGCATTATCATCTCAGACGATATGCACATGGGAGCGATTGCCCAACATTATGGTTTAGAAATTGCCATCGAAAAGGCGATAAATGCAGGTGTTGATATTTTGATGTTTTCCAATAATTCACGAGATTTTTACGATGCCGAAGCCGCTTCAAAAGCGATTGCCACCATCAAAAAACTCCTAAACGAAGGTAAAATTACAACAGCTCAAATTGAAAAATCGTATCAAAAAATCATAAAATTAAAGGCAGAAATGTAGGGATTCAAACCTAAAAAACGGCATTTCTAAGTTTTTAAAAACTCGGAAATACCGTTTTAATATAAAACAAATACTATTTTTTCTGAAACAAATTGATATATTTATTTGAGCTTATGTATATTTGTATGAGTTCAAAAGAGTAATAAAATACTGAAATAATGAAAGGGGAAATTATACTTTACCAAACAGAAAATGGCAGTACTAAAATCGAAGTTATTTTAGATAACGAAACCGTTTGGCTAAATCAATATCAAATAGAAGAATTATTTCAAACTGATAGAACCTCAGTACTTCGGCACATTAAAAATATCTACAAAACGGGTGAGTTAGAGGAAGCCATAACCTGTGCAAAAATTGCACAAGTTCGGAAAGAAGGAAATAGAAACGTTAAAAGAGACATATTATACTATAACCTTGATATTATTATTTCAGTTGGCTATCGAGTAAATTCTCATCGAGGAACACAGTTCAGAATTTGGGCAACACAGCAACTAAAAGAGTTTTTAATCAAAGGTTTTATCTTAGATGATGAACGATTAAAGTCCGTTAATCAGATGAATTATTTTGATGAACTTTTGGATAGAATCCGTGATATTCGAAGTTCCGAAAAGGTCTTCTATCAGAAGGTCAAAGATATTTATACTACCAGTATTGATTATGAAGCAAATACGGAATTAAGTCAAGCGTTTTATGCAACCGTTCAAAATAAATTACATTGGGCAGTTCATCAACATACCGCAGCCGAATTGATAAAGAACAGAGTGAACGCTGACCAACAAAATATGGGACTAAAAACATGGAAAGGCGAAAAAATCAGAAAATCAGATATAACGGTTGCTAAAAACTACCTTTCAGAAGATGAACTTAAACAATTGAATTTACTCGTTGAACAATATTTGGCTTTTGCAGAAATGCAAGCACAAGCAAAAAAGCCAATGTATATGAAAGATTGGATAAAAAAACTCAATGATATTTTAACCATTAATGATAGAGAAATTTTAGAACACGCAGGAAAAGTGAAAAAGAAAATTGCCAACGAAATAGCTACCATGGAATATGAAAAATATAAGCAACAAAGGCAATCAGCCGCTAAAATCGAAAGTATAAAAAACCTCGAAAATGAAATTAAATCATTTGGTAATAAGAAAAGTTAAGTGAACCATAAAAACGGCATTCCCAAGCACCCAAAAACTCGAAAATGCCGTTTCAAAACAATCAATTCCAACAAAAAAATCGGGCTTTCGCCCCACAATACCTAAAATCACCGCCTCACCATAATCCCCAAAGCCTCCAGACGTTGCGGACTATCCTCAAGAGCGATTTTCGCCACCTCTTGAAAATCTGACATCCAGTCATCTAAGGCTTCGAGAGCCGTATCTCGGTCGAGACTTGCCTGTTGTGCCTCTCCGATTTCTATTTTTTGTGCCGCCTCGGCAGTTTCCAACTCCCCTAACTTCGTTTGCACCTCGCTAAGGTTGGCATCGGTCACTTTAAAACGAGCCAGTCCATCTTTGATAGCCGTATTATTCACCGCCGCATTATAAAAAGTCGTGACCTGACCTTTCCAGCCGTCATACGTCCGCAGTCTATCCCCGACAAGGTCTAAAGCAATCAGCGTATTCGGTTCTCGCTTGAAAGTCACCCTTGCCAACTTTAGATGTTTGCTATAAATCGCCTCAATTGCAGCCCGAATCGTGTCCCGTGTT
>Ga0306864_1000125_pt1 | contig 36487 bp, 30 predicted proteins | sample AntRauTorckE5430_FD_190448 | JGI IMG/M metagenome (GOLD analysis project Ga0306864, IMG submission 190448) | Saline lake microbial communities from Rauer Islands, Antarctica - Metagenome Torckler E5 #430 (v2) (version 2) | ecosystem: Environmental > Aquatic > Non-marine Saline and Alkaline >...
CTGACTTCCGACAGTAAGCATGCTTGGCTTTTTTGCCATCCTCCTACTGGCGCCGGGCCACTAGTATTTTGTAACGATTGCCGTCAATGGTGTATCCTTGTGAATCCCGTCGTACCAATCCCTTTGAAACTACGTCATCGAAAGCTGCCTTGGCGTCCTCAAAGGCATAAGGTCTCTTACCTGACATCATGAGCAAAGCTAGCTTGTCCTTGAGTGGAAAAGATATGAGTTCAAAGGCAGCACTAGGAGAAACAGACGTTGATAGGCGTAACGGAAATTCTCCATATTCAATATCTAAACAGGATAGACCACTATCTTCGATCATATTTTCAATCTCGTGAGGTTTTGGCAAGGATGTGACCTCTTGAATATATGCATCTGGAGAACCCTTCAAAATTCGTGCCATCATTTTGTTCAATATGTGTTCAGTTCCAAGGTGCTCCCAGACGCAGGCTGTGGTTCAGATTAGCAATGGAATAGATGAGAATATAAATTGAACTCAATATGACAAGCTGGATAAAAGGGCTTACCAACCAAAGTGCCACCAGGTTTCAACACGCTGGCATGGGATAAGACTCATTAGCAACACATTTCAATATGATGACATGTGGAAAGTAATTTGACTTACCGATGGATCTCTTGGATGTTTTTTTGCGGATATATGCTATTCTGTAAACCAAAGCACGAGGTCACAAGATCATAGGTGTTATCGTCGATATCTAGGAAGTCGAACATTTCTGATTTGGATAGGTGGGTTGATATGTTAGGTTTGGAGAGGTGGGTAGATATGTTAGGTAAATGTGACTTTGGAGCTCCATTTGCCATTAGTATCGTTGCCTCAGGAGGAGTATTAAGTGAGTGGAGATCTGCAGATGGGAAGTCCTTTGCAAGGGCGAAGGATAAATCTGCTGGTTTGGACTCGAGATCAAGGATTTTGACCTCGTGCCTCAATTTATCATGTGTGTATCCTTTCAAGGCATCTTTCGACAACGTATCCATTCTTTTGATAGGACCTGCAGGGTGTCTAAGCATCTCAAGTTCGCGTTCTCGAAGTATGCAATCAGAAGAATCTACATCGGTTGTTAAATTGCTTGAGAACGATACGTTTTTGACTTTGTTATAGCCAATGGGAGGCAATCGAAGAGAGGCAGCTTTCATGGGGATTAGTAGGGACTTTGAAAGGTATTCACCGGGCTGAAACTTCGTCACCGCAACTTTCTTCTTGTATAGCGCATTTGGATAACTCTTCCTTTTCTTCTGTGAAGACATAGTAGAGGCATGCCGACTGATCGGTCGGAAGGGGAAATTATCAACCAACAGTACACCCATTGGTGCGAGGGCCTTTGATGTTAATTTGGTCGAACGCAAAGCAAGAACAAAGTTATTTTTAAGAGAAGTTTTCAGCATGTTCATCATGTAAATTTCCATTTGTATTTTTGAATGTAATGTGTGTGGTATTATGAGAAACCAGAACCCTTATGAAAATTGAAAATGCGATTCCTTCAGTATTCACAATCTTAATAAGAAGTGACACCAGTTCGCATCGGGCATTTTGAATGGCACTACTTCGCTTCTATTTCGCATTTATCTAGCTATCATCGTTGCGTAATTTTATTGATCTTTATAATTAAAAACAGATTGTTGCATCCCACAATTGCAAATTTCAGATGTGAACATGATGTCATTCATCTTCATCAACACCAATGCTCTATACAGAGTCCGAGTTTATAGCAGTATAGGATTTCCGTTCAATTTCTATCACAATAGTTCCCTTGCCCTCAAATATTAAAAGAGTAGCAAGACGGGGATCTCTTGGGTGAGTGATCATAGGTGTTGCTGCTACTTTACTTTACCCAAGCATTTTTAAATCTGAAAAGTCTACATTCTTCAATAAACGTTATCACGATCGATTAATTGCGAAGAAACCAATTGGAGCTGAATTGAAGTGAGGTTGAATGCCATCCTATGATGGTGTTTTTCAAGCTCTTGTGCTTTCAGTGTTTTGGTGTACAACTCAACGTATTCTCAAAGTGAAACGGAGAAGGGTGGCCGCCTATCATCGGATCAGTGACAACTCAATAATGGTACGATACAAAGTTGGCTGAAATTGTCTATGTGCACAAGGGCCTACAAATTGATCCCATGACAGAGATGGTTGGGAAGATACTGATATCGGAGAGAGGGATTTACCATTGTAGAACTGTGTCCTTCTCATGTAGGTAGAGGATTTGTAGTAAGCTAATGTATTGGGCGATACAAAGCTTGGCAAAAATTGTGATGACAGTGCAATGCCTGTCTCAGTCCGTCAGATGACTTATTTTGATGCCAATGCCTCTTCCGGGATCTCTGCCGGTGGGATACATTCCAACAACCCAAAAGGAGATTGAGTAAGATTTACCAAGAATGGTAAACTAAACCCGAATGATATTGCTAATACAGAAGTTTCGTTCATTGATTGATGTACTCGAGGCGTTGCTTCTGTCCATAAAAGAGCACGTATGATAGCAGCACTAGGCAGACGATTTGAAGTGTTATTTCGAGTGTTCTCCCGATCCAACCTCTCTTGTAACCACTGCTCCAACCAACGCCCACTTGTTGGATAAAGTGCCATGAGATGAAGCCACGTATGTAGACACGCCCGAGCTGCGAACACAGGGTCGATCTGGCCTCGAGATTCTTCAATGTAAAATGCCCCAAATTTTTTAACTCGAATAGTGTGTTTTTCAAGCAACCACAACAGTGATTCGTGACCTTCTGTCAATGCAAAGACTTCCTCACCACTGCTTTCATAAACCCTTATAGGTAATTTGGGTGAGGGTGGTGCGTTGTTGTCACTGCGTAGGAGTCGTTCAGCCGCTTGTATTGTGATATTACTCTCTGATGCGAGAATTTGTGCGCATTTAAGTACTAATCCACTATGGCCGCCAATAAGATTAGCTGCTGCCTCAGCATTCTTCATTTTCACACACTGTTTCATTACTGCAACACTGTCAAATGGAAACTTTGGCTCCTCTGATGAGTGCCTTCCAGCAAGATCGCAAACAATGTTCAATATTGTCTGAGAAGGTACTTTATCGTTTCCAAGCCAGTGCATCTTTCTATCCTCAAGTATAAGAAAAGCAGGGATAATGATATCGAAATCGATGCCACCATAACCTGGTGCTGCTGTGAGATAATCGTAGAGATCTTCCTCTTCTTCTTGCAAATATTTAAACATGTGTTTTTCATCCGTTCCAATGGACTGTACACCTTCTATCGATAAGGCAGGTGTGAATAGAATTGTCTGTGAAAAGTCACAACCAGCATTACTTAAGACACCTGTACACATTTCTTTAAGCCAATCAGATGGAACTACAACTTCATAGTCGGCAGAGGCATCAGACGTCAAAAGGGTTGCACTTCGATGGAGAAGTTGAAGGGTCCACGCTCTTACTTCAGGTTCTCGAAGCAAAGGATATCTTCCTTGCACATGCAGCATGCTCAGGCTGAGCCGAGTTTCGTCATCGAGGGATTCCCAGTACAGCTTATCTGTTGAATGTTCTCGTAGTCCCATCAAAACCCTACCAGCATATTTACTTGATGCCATAATCATACTAATGATAGACTTTGAAAGTTTTAGCGTGTTTCGGTACGAGTTTTCATCCTCTTCGTAAACATGGATCGATCTGTGCCTTAACTCATCAGGGATAGTCTCGTTCAACATCTGTAGAGCAGAATCCATACAACCTCGATTGACTGCAACTCGTAATAAACATTGAATTGGCCACAACGAATGGTCTTCAGATTCCATTGGATTGTATGAGTAGGGAGCTAGATGCCTCATATCATCACATCCAACATTTTTTATTGTAGATGATGCGTTGAGAACGAGAGTGCGACAGGCAGCTATTTCATTGTAGTACTCGTTGCGACCAAGAAATTTGTCAAGAACACTGGACAACTTTGACCCTGCGTGCACTAAGCAACTTACAGCAGTGTTAGACAGATCAACCATGATTCTCTGCCTCCGTAAATCGTGCTGCGATATTGCAGTACTTAGGGATTCTGATGCACGGCTACGGCGACTACTTGAGGTGTTATCGTGTGCATGTAGGTCAAGCGGCGTTATACTTTCCAGTATTTCATCACGATGAGACGCATCATGAGAATCATTACACGTGGAAATGATAACAACATCAAGGTCTGCCAATCCTTCATTATCATGCAGGAGACCAATAGCAATAGCAGCAGCAGTACAGTATTCTTGCTGGCTGCATAACCACGAAATAACATCATTGTAAGAAGATGACAGATGACTCGACACCACTTTTTCCCTCATTGATAACGCCAATGTACTACTTCTGTCCAAACGAAGAGTGCAAACAGCAATCTGCTCTTCTGGAGAGCCGTTTTTAATCTTGAAATTCGCAGAAGAGACGCTTCTCGCCATTTGCACGGTACCCAGAAAATTAAAATTCAACAGATTGTCAGTCAGCTGATGATCCAGGTGATCAAAGATAGTAATTTCTTGATGGTACGCCCCATCTGTTTCAGTTGCTCCATCAAATGTTGCATATTGCAGATACATACTATCATCTATTTGAACACACATCAGCATCCACCCCTGTCCGTTGATACACCGCAAGTCCCGCTTGCGTACTGCTGTAGAAGAAGAGCTGCTCACCAAGTCACAGCTTGGCAATTCAGCACTAGACATTGGGGATATCCCTAGAAAGTGCTTTGATCTGAACTTGGCAGAAATACACATTCTGGGCGAAGGACGCATATGTACTGCTCCTTCCCACTCCATGTTATCATGCCTAGATACAAACTGGAAGCAGTCCAGATCAAAGCTTTGAAACACAGCATCCCCACCATTAAATGTGCAAGTCACAATAGACGGAGATGATGCTGGTATAATGCTCACACTGACAGGGAAAGCGCCCACTAGCTCTTGACCATTAGATTCGGCAGAGAGGGACACAGGAATAGGAAGAAACTTCTTGACAAAGTCATGTTTTTGCTTACTAGTAGATCCTGCAATCGACCTTCCTAACCCATTTGACCCCTCTGCATTAGCCGAAACGTACGACGAGGCGTCAGTTCTAATTGCCACGCATTCACCTTCATCTTGTCCAAGAACTATAATGAGGTCAGTTGAATTCCATTCGATTGGATATATCATCTTGGGTGGAAAGGGCAAGAAAATTGTTCGCGTTTCTACGAGATGTCTTGTCGATATTAAAGAAATGAAACCACCGGGTGATGTGTAATCATTCCATATTGGTCGATCGCTACCGATACGAGCAGATAAATCTCTCACCTGCCTTCGTTTACGAATCCCAACACCTGCTACTGCAATGAACTCATGAGCGGAAGCGCAAAGAATAGGTATGTTATTCATCGTTCGGTCGTGCATAGTACCTGGCTCTATGTTTGCATCCAATACAGAAAGGTCCAAGTGTGGCCTATATTCATTGATCTCCTGTCGCAACTCCCTAATTTTGACAAACTGGGGATCCGGTTCTGCTTGTTCGTGGCTTTCAACTCTGTCACTGATTGGTATAACTTTTCCCTTGATGCCCATCACTGATAAGTCAATTGTAGACTTTGGCTTACTTAATGGTAGCATTGTCTTTTCCAATGTCGACTTTAAGACATCCCCCAGAATGAGCGATTCAAAGCTACTTAGAAACGCGTCTTCTGGCGAAGCTCTTTCTATTGTCGAATCCTTTTCTTGTTGGAGCAAATCAAGAATCGAAAATACTTGGACTTTGCCATCATTACATAAACACGAGAGTAATAACTCGTCTACTCCGTGATCATGATTATCACATTCTGCATCATTATCTATCCTTGTGGCTAAGAGATCTGGGTCAACATCTAAGCCAATCCCCAAAGTCATTCTATCTAAAACATCCATAATGTCTTCTATCTGCAAATGCTGTTCAGAACCACGTTGACGCTGCCGACAAAGTGCAACACTGGTCACTCCAACTCTTCTTTTTGCCTCTTTAAACTGGATCCTCAATAATCTATCGTAATGTAGAAGCCTTTCTTCATCGTTCATATCATCTAATGACTTTGGCAACTTCAAGGTATCCTGAATCGTCTTCCAAATATGTTTTCCTATTGAACCCGATAAAAGATCTTTTTGCAACTTCTGAATTTCCGCCTTTTCACTGTTTATTGCATCTTGTTGGACAGGTTTTTCATTGGCCCCTTCCCCGTCTAAGTCACTGCTGCTGCTCGTATCAACCAACGCAGAAGTCGGCCAAAATAAGATTTCACTCATGACAACATCTATTTCATCACGCACTCTTTCATCTTCCAGCACTTCCAAGTCATTAATGCGATAAGAATCGCGAATAACTTCCACCAAGATGGTATCTGCTGGCACAATTACTTGTTCGCCGGGACTTCGTTCGGATTGCAATAGCTTGGCAACAGACACAGTAGCAAATATAGTCACTGACAACATGTATTCATCGTGAACGGTATCATTGTACTTTTCCTCTTCTTCATCAGATTCACTCTCCAAGTCTTCCCATTTCATTCTTTTTGCACTTCGCTTTGATTCCTTATCTGGATGTTCATGCAGCAGCAGTATACCAATCTCATCTTTGGTAAGACGCGCACATGTGGTGTTGATTGGGATTTTATCTTGAAGCTGCTTTGTATGCTTGTGTTGATGCAGTGATTTCGTTTCTGCGAGTCTAGGTCTTTTCCATTTATACTGCCATGGCACTTGAGCATCGTTTGAAGAAGCAGATATGTTTGTCGGTGCTCGCGACATAACACAAGATATGGAATATGTTGTGTCTATTTCAAAAGTACGAAGATTTTATGGAACTCAGAGCTCAGAACAGAAATTTATCTTGTAGCAACAGACAAGTCCCTTCCTGTGGAATTCCGATTCACTTCCACTTCCAACGTATGTGAAGTATTAACTTGCTGATTCTTTACTTTTTAATATCGTTATGGTTGAAGAGTTCCTGCTGGGTCGTAACTCGTAACATTTTTATATTCAAATTGAAAGATGTATGTTGTTGTTGTTGTGGCATGTATTTATGTGTAGGTATTGCAAGCTAGAGTAACTACCATAGCAAGTATTCCCGCGCGATCGGACTCCAAGTCCACCACCACTCTTCTTCTTCTGTTGCTCTTTCTCTTCTTCCGTCACTCCGTCCTCCGAAGGGCTCTTGTTTTTCTTCTTGTCTCTCTTTTCTGCCAACTCTACTCTTGCATTTTGTATCTTATTAAATACACTATCATAAATAGGTTCATCACACATACTTACAGTACAATACATCATACCATACAACAGGATACAACATACAAACATAGCAACAGAACCGAGCAGGAGGATACCGCTTTATTGTGCATAGTGCGAACCACTCGAAATAATCGCAAGCTCGCCGCTATAACCAAAAGTGAGCATCAAAATGACTGATAAAAACAAACCTACAATAATCCTTCCACCAACAGCGAAATCTGGAGAGAACACAATCATCAGCAGCGTTACCACAGAGAAAAATACCGCTTCCTTGGGAAACACGTGTGACACTATTATTCCTGCAATTGTTGAGAAACGAAAGGATGCAGAAGAAGCAGTAGTAGTAGGTGCAGGAATGCAACAAAGCAATAATATCACTGATAGACAAAAGGATATATCAAAGACGGAACAATCATTAACTGCGCTTACCAATGGTTCAATTCAAACACGTAAATTAGGAATCGGCGCTGCTGCATCGTCAAATAAAATCAAGGCGTCACAACAAACAAACACATCCCTTCCCGTGAATGCAGCCTTGAAGCCGATAGCAATCAAGGCTGTCGCGCAAGTGATTGGCGCATCACCAGGGGCGAAGGAAAAATCTACAGCAGCAGGTGCGCCCTCCGCAGTTGCACCTTTGACAGCACCTGAGACGAATACAAAACGTGCAGTAGTAGGTGTGCCGTCCGCAGTTGCACCATCTCCAGCATCTGAGATGAATACAAAATCTGCAGTAGCAGGTGCGCCCTCCGCAGCTGTACCTTCGAATGCAGCTACAGCTTCCACCAAGCCAGCTCGAGCAATTAATGTAGTTACACAAGCATCAAATAATCAAGCTCTTTTGACATTGGAAGCATTGAAGACAACTCCTCCTCTAATCACGGCGCAAGCTCAAGGGGGTATTGTAACTTCCGCATCGACTAATACACCCTTGAAACCAACTTTTGCCATCACGTCTCAAATTGAACAGATACCACAAAACATCTTGACCCTTTTACAAACATTTGGGCCGCTAACAATCAATGAAGTATCCCACAACATACCTTCAACAACTCAGTCCATACCAGCCATTTTGAATATCATGCGTGTCTTGAATGTGATTCACTTTCACGAAGGGCTGTATTATTTTCACAAAGGAGAGGTTCGTGGTGATACCATACTACCGAATGAGATCGTAGATTTGATCAATGACACGAATGCTGAAATTGGTGAAACTAGAAATAGAATCGAACTTCTCAAGAAGGAACTGAACCAGAATGTGAAGATTCAGAATCGAGCAAGGAGCGCAAGAGAATTTTTAAAGGTTTTGGTTGCGAAGTATGATGGAGATAAAGGCATTCGAGGCGATCCTGTTTATGCTACAGCTTTGAAAACGTTAAATGTCGATTTGGGGATGAAGAGAAAAATTGCTGCAGCAGAAACAGCGAAAAAGAAGAGAGCACGGAAAAAGAGAAAGAGTCCTGATCCGCCCAAACAAATTTCTGCAGCTGTGACGGATGGAAAATTACCGTTGGCTAAATCAGGCAAGGATGCCACAATGTCAAATGCAGCAGCTGCGTCGTCGGCAACAAGGACGAGCACTACTACTGTTAGCGATGAGATAAAAGTACCTTTGGCTGCAGCATTGGTGTCGGAAGTTCCGGCAAGTATACCTAAGGTCGTCGTGTCAACGCCTGCTGATGCACGTACTGGGGCATCTTCTTTGAAAAAATAGGTAAATCATGTAATCAATAAATACCAAATTTAACCACTGGGATCAAACTTCATTCCAAATCTCTTTTGTTAAGGGTGAACGCTCAGCAAACATATATGTATTTTGAAACCCTCCATCTACCTGAATAATAATCTCATCTTTTGCCTTTGAGCCATCTTCTGAAGCATAGAGTAGTCTATATCCATTTTGAGTAGGCTCCACGGAGTCACCAACATCGATCCCTCTAAACAGATGGTCTGCCCACAAATTGAATTTAGGCTCGAGGTGCCAGCGTGGTGGTCCTGTCCAATTTTTTTTATTGAATGATCCATTAGAACACACTTCTTTGGCGTCAAATTCGTGCTTTCCTATTTTAAAAATATCGCCTCTATTTGCATGCACCATTCGTGGTAGACAACATGGTTTTAATGCGAAGAACTTTATATTGTCATTGCTATTGAACATATCAACAGCCTTAAGGGAAAGAGTTCCGCAAAGATGCACTGCCAGCACAATGATTGGGCCTTCAGTCTTTTCAAAAACATACTTTTTCATTTGCCGTGGATTGCAAGATTGTTTCAGATCTTGTTTTGATGTATACAGTGGTATGGGCCAAGTTGTGAAATATGTTTGATTAGTTTCGGATAGAGGGTTCTGTCCGTAGATATGATCCCAATTCATGCTGTGAGATGTTAAGGAGTATCAAATCTGTGTTAAGCGTGGAAGATAGATATAATCAAATAAATGAAGCATTCCATCAAGCGCTTACTGGTGAGGTTTCAGCTCCTTCGTGTCTTTACTAGCAATAGCCCACGCTTTATCTACCAATATAAAGCGCTTTACCTTTTCTTGAGGTAAAATCTCGGACAAGAACATTGATAGATACCCTTTTCCACAGCAAAGATCTAATACTGTAAATTTCTCTTCATTTTCATTTGACTCGATTACTCTCTTGACCGACTGGATGATGGGAGCAGATTCAATCAATTCTTTGATCACTCTATCTTTTTTAAAGATTCTTTTCCATATGACCGGGTTTCCACGATATCTTTTTCGCCACTTAACAATCGCTGTGATTGAATCCTCATAGACTTCAGCATACATATCTCTTCCAGGAACATTCTCAATTTCAGACAAAAGCCAGGAGTGGAATTCGCCATCGGATAGACCGTAATTGAGATCAGGTAGAGGTAAGGAATTAATGTTGAGGGAACTCATCTTTCGTCTTTGGTGCTGCAGAGGCCTTGTGAATGAAGAAGCTTTGAAGGGAATGAACAACGCAAGAACAAAAATAAAGACTGTGTTGGTGAAATTACACATACTTCTACTGATAGTAATCAGTTGATGTGATTGTTGTCGCACATAATAAGTACAACATAGATGTAAGTCCTGACGCCAGCATTGTGCTTTGTGCGTGTGGTCATCATCAGCAGAGGAAGAGGAGGAGTGAGGGCGCCGCAAAGTGGTTTGGTTTTGTGGCGGTTATAAGTTAAATTTAGTATAATGAATGAGGCTCAGCTTTTTAACAAGATTATGATTGGTGCAATCGCAAGCATCATTCCCTCCATCGTATCATTCCTTCCTTTCTTCCCTGCTCCCTGCGACTGCCTGCCTGTCGCCTGCTCCCTCCTGCCTCCCGCGCTGCGCCATTCTTTGTCATTAAAGATTTCGTGATCGAGTTCTCTTTTCTAACAACTTCCTTTTCATAGAGTTTCATCCAACACAACTCATAAATCATAAATAAATTGTAATCAATCATGATCAATCAAATAGACGAATGTACACGCCTTACAGAACGAGGAATATCCCATCGAAGAAATCTCCCAGTTTCATTCTCTTCAAAGATCTACATTGCGAGTGTATTCATCACGTTCGCAGCTTGTACTGCAGTGGCCTGCATGAAAAATTTGAAATCAGATGAGAACTTCATGAACATTGATAATAGAGCTGATGTTCCCTTACTTTCTTCGAAACATCACCAGCATGATACAAACTTGAAATGCCTAGAAGATGAAATGTATTCTTCCCATACAGCCAAAACTGCGTATGAAATGCCTTTTGCAGCTCTTTTCAAAGATACTAGAGGCGAGAAAAAGTTCGAGGCTTCTAGTATTTTCAGTGTGAACGGAACCTACTATGCCATTTGCGATAACAGCTGGGCAATATCTAAGTTTGGTGCGGATTTGACTCCGTTCTCGGAGAACAACATAATGATTGGAGATCCAAACAGGGAAGAAGAAGATTCTGGATACGAGGTTATATTCCATCACGATGATGTTTTTTTCGTCATAAGAGAATCTGTGGAACATGGCTATGATACAAATACAACATACCATGCGATTATAGAGGAGCTGGTCGTGACTGGAGATAACTACGAGATTAAGGATCAGTGTAGCTGCGAATTCGAATTTGAAGGCACAAGGTATGTCTGTACATTGTTTCATACGACCATTCATGCGTATTACTCTCTCACAGTTTTCTATATTCTTGAATGGATAAATCTTCAGCAAGGGTTTCGAGGGAGGGTTTGGAATTGAAGGTATCGATGGTGTTTTCTACGTGATTGGACTCTGTGAAGGCAATCACTGCTCTGAGAAACGTAAGGGCGACAAAGGCCATGGCCAAATGGTTCTCATGAAAAAGGTTGGATGTCTCTGGGAGACTGTCAAGATGATTGACGTTCCAAAGACTGCATATTTTACAGACTATTCTGACATATCAATCCGTACAAATGGCAAGGTAGCAATCACAACACAGGAGGATAGTGCAGTATGGATTGGTCAGCTTTTGGGTGTCAAGGACGGCAAACTTGATCCTACCACTGTGGCTTTTGATGAAGATGAGCATGAAGTCTTCTATTTTCCAATGTCTCCTAGTTGTAAAACTTTGTATTGTAACATCGAAGGCGTGACATTCATTAACGACAATATGATCATGGCGGTCTCTGATCAGATGAAGAAAGGTGGTAAACAACCATACTATTGCTTGGAAAAGGATCAATCCATTCATGCATTTGTGCTTCCTTAATCATGACAGTCCCTATCCCAATGAAAATATGTGATAGCAATTGGACAAAGTGCAGTTTCTGGATTTGTGGCGGGGAACAGAAAGCATTAATTCTATAATGACGATAAGCGTTTATTTTCGATTACAAAACTGAATTGAGACGATGTTGTCAAACACGCACTGCATTGTAAATACGAAGATTGAAAGTGAGTTAATATTCTTCACTGTTGGTTATTGATGATTCCAATCGCTGTTCATCACTACGATACTATGGTACTGTTGTTGTTGTTCATCGTCGTCCATGACATAAAATGACTCCATAGTTTCCTCAATTAACGGTTATTATACCCGTTATTCATAATGATAAATGCTCATGATTTATGCATGTTTACAGGAGTTTACAGGAATGATCCAAAATAGCCGTGGGAATAGGTGAAAATGTGATAAATAATAAATACCAAAAATCAAGAATTGGATAAATTCTAGGGATACAATTTAATGGGAGCAAAACCGAAGGTAGCATCCTGGGAACAACCGTCTCGCACACATTCTACCCCCCTCAGTGCTCCTCACCACCCCACCCTCCAGACTTTAGCATTCAAATTCGCGCATCTCGTTCCCCCCGCCTTCATTCGCTCCCCAAGGTTACTCCCTTATCAAGGCTCCCCTCATGCAATCCTTTCCATGCCACGCCACGATGGCATCCTCCACACTCGTAAATCTCCTTTTCCTGCTCCTTGTATCCCTCCCCAATCCAACCACCCCCATCCCTCCCACTTTCAAAATCTCCTTTCATCCCACCCTCCCCAAGACCCTTCCTCCCACCATTCTCTCCTCTAGCACAGCGCTTGCTATCTCACTTCCGCGCGGCGGCTCCTCACGAGCTATCCGGCGCCGCAAGCGGGAGGCCAGGCGCTTCTTCTCCCAAGCTTTCCGGCGCCACAAGCGGGAGACCAGGCGCTTCGCCGCCATCAACGCTGCTCTGTATGCCGCGCTACACTGGTGTATCGTGACGTTTGGGGAGGGCGTCGTGCCGGTCGGTTGCTGCGCGGTCTTCTGCGCGTGGATGGTGGCCATATATCTGGTCCCTGCTTTATCGAGCACAACGAGGAGGAGGTTGATGCTGTCGAGGACGAATCTCCACAGGTGTATGAACAAGCACTTCATGGCGCCTGCGAGCTGGCCCAGCGTCCGGAAGCGGCCCTACTGCGTGTTCGGCTCTGCCTTCTCTCACATGTCACCGTCACATATTGCCGCAAACCTGGCCACTTACCTCACGTTCGCGCCTGAGCTCGTCAAAATGACCGGCAGAGCAGGCTTCGCGCACGCGTATCTCCTCTCTGCGCTCACTTCGCAGCTCTTCGTCTGCTGCTGGCACAAGTGGGCGCCGGCGGACAAACGTGTTCGTGGCGAGAACGGGGAGATAGAGGGGCTCGGCGCTTCGGGCGCAATTTCAGGCATTAGTGTTGCGTACCTCCTCGCGTTAAGCCGACAGAAGCAGAGGTCTGGTACGGTCCTGTTCAGAATACGTGGGAGAGATGTCAAGCCCATTGAGCTCCTCACGATGCACGTCCTGGGGGATTTGTCGGGCCTGACGGGCGGGGGTGGAGTAATCGAGTTTGCTCACGCGTTCGCTCAAAAAAAGGCGGGCATCAAGGACGATGACAAGGACGACAAAAAGAACATTGCCTTCGACATGCACGTGGGCGGGGCAGTTGGTGGGGCTTTTTTCTGGGCTGTCTGGCAAGTGCTGGGGAAAGGGGGGATAAAAATGATGTTGTCAAACACGTACTGCATTGTACTGTGCATTTGCACAGCTCTAATTTTGGCGGATTACGATTTTTTTTAGATTTACACACAGCCATGAGAAACAACAATGATTTTTAATAAAGACAATTTTCATAGCAGTCAAGTAGCTGGAATCTGTATAAAAACTTGGAGCTTGGAGCATCACCGCAATTCAATTTACACTTCATCCGCTACCAAAAGTGCCACAGCGATCCTTCTATCTTCACCATTTAACACATTAAATGTTCCCATAGCGTGCATAATATCCATTTGCTCCACAACGATATGTTTCTCTTGCATGTGTTTCTTTATCCTACTCAGTTCTTTTTGAGGCAATGGTGTATCGCATCCAATAAATAGAAACTCTACAGAGGGTTTGCTGAGAATAACCATTGCCAGACTCTCCAATGTCACTTCTATGTCTGCTTTGGGTTTCCATAAGTAACATGCGTGAGGGAATGCAATAATGGAACCGTGCATTAGTAAGGTGTCCGTTTGACCTTCGTCTTCTGTTGGTGGTTCATGGAATTCAAGCATTCCATGAACGTCAATCCCTGTTTGTGGATAGTAAGAGTCTAGAATAATCTTACGCTTCGAGCCAAAAGCTAACGCCTCGGCGAGAAGATCTTGTCCTCTACTGATGGATGAAAAATTATGCTTGAAGGACGCATTTCGAGGGATAAGCGATTGTCTAGTTTGTCTTGTTGCGCCATTGATTGCCAGTGTAGACCGTTTAAAAAGGTGGAGAAAGGTCATCAGATGTATAATGTACTTAGTATGATGTATGTGTGTTCTCTGTTGTCTGTTTTGTCGGAATCATCAATCATCAGAAGGAATGAAAATTGTGAGGAAGATGACGATGATTGAGATGGAGTTTTCTACTAAACTACTGTGTACCACAGGTTATTGAGAAGTATGGAGAGTTTGATACAAGACCTCACAACTCACAACAAGATCACAAAATAAATATTTCCTATCCTCATACCTCATTGTTTAATAGACGACCCAAAAGACTCAAGCAGCAAGCAGCTACTAGACAAGCTATCAGCGAAAGAAGAGAAAGTCAATATGTCAAAGCGGAAGACACAACCAATAACGAAGGAACAGAGAATACAGACTCAAGAATGCTCATCAATGTTGACGACGTCAAATGATATCTACGTCACATTACATCAAAACTATTCTTTATCCCTTGAGCCTCCAACACATTGGCTTCGCAACATACCAACTTACAGGCAGTTCAATGAATCATCGATCGTTTCAGAAATATCAGAAGATTTCAAATCGTTAGAACCCAGCGTCGACACCTTACTCTCGCATCTCAACGAATTGAAAGCAAAACTTGAACCATACGCCGAAGTAATTTCAGAACTGAAGAATTCTAGATCCATTCGAACAAATCCTCAAAATGAGTTCCGCAGAGCTAGCAGAAATAATAACGTAAACCCATTTGAGTCTCTCTCGATACCATTTGATGGGTCACCTCTCATTTGCCGATCAGCCCTCAAACTTTCCAACATTGATGCTCTTGTTGGGTTTAAACTATGCAGCCGCGAAGGAATCTTTGTAGACTTGTGTGGAGCACCAGGAGGTTTCTCGCAATATGCTCTATTCCGAGGAATGAAAAGAGGATATGGTATGTCGCTCACTGGGAAGAGCAATGATAGCGTTGGAGTGGAATGGAAAGTGAATACTTTGGACAAAGAACGGTTTCAGGTACACAGTGGTCAAGACGGAACTGGTGATTTGTATATTTGGGATAATGTCATTTCACTACAACAAAAGATTGATGCCGACACGAGTGGAAATAAAGCAATGCTAGTTGTTGCAGATGGGGGGCTTGATGCACAGCGCAATAGCGAGGATCAAGAGGGTATCGCGTCTACATTAATAATATGTGAAATAGCTTCTTCGCTGCTCCTATTGAAGGCTGGAGGTCACTTCGTAATCAAAATGTTCGGGTTCCAAAGTGAGAAGACAAGGGATGCTATGCTGCTCTTGGTCTCCGTGTTTGATTGCATCAAAGTCATCAAACCCATCACATCGAGGCCCGCCTCTACAGAACGCTATGTTATAGGCATTCATTTCCAAGGTGTTCAAAAGGACTTTGATCCTCGTCAATGGAGAGACGATATGTTGGCTGAGAACTATCAGGCTGAAGATATGCCAGCATGTTATGGGCACTTCTTGAATACTGTTGATCATGATATAGCGAGTCTGAACATTCGTGCCTGTTCATCCATCATCGAATGCTTTCGTTTAGAAGAAATCAAGTTTTTGCATCGAAAGCGTAAAACACACAATCCAAACTTCCAAGGCGAAGTCAATGTGGACTACATTCGAAATGCTTGGCGTTTGTGATTCAGGATGTTGATGACATCGCTACATTGAATTAATTAAATTAAGAGCAAGTTTGCTGTCAAATTATTATGTTATTGGACTAATAAAGCTTGCAACAAATACAGCCCGTTCTCCTTCTTTCACCGTCAATCCAGCGTGGGTAACGTACGTGACCGACAAATAGTATAACAATCCTGCCATATTGCGTGTCGCTTTTCCTCTGACTATTACTGTGAAAGGAGCTCCATCTTTTTAATCGATGAGTAGCACATATTCTAGACAGATAAGCTATTTATTTATTTAACTATATGTTGAAAGCTACAGCTGGTATCATATGAGACTGTAGTGCTGAATCATAACTATAGACCATTGTCATGCATTACGTCACTCTATATTTACACAGGTGAGAATAATTAATCTACTTGTAAATCAAAACCTGGTTTTTTATATGCTACCATACATTGAAATAATCAGGTTGGATTATATGACAGCAAACCATATATTTAGATGTGATTCACCTCTACCCAGAATTGTCGGCAACCACAAGGTTTTAAGTGATGTCAACACGGACAAAGTATTAATGTGCTTTCATGACTACCTGGATTTATTCCTCCCTTTCTTTTTCCGGTTGGATTTTTGTGCGCCCTTCTTGGGACACTTCTCGCTGCACACATCTTTGACAAGACTTTCCAATCTTCGCTGCCTCTCAATATTAAAATCATCCTTCCACCAAGGCGTTGCGTACTTAAGAGTAAGATCTAAAAATGCGGTTTTTGCTTCTGTGACAGGGAGTGCCTTAAAATCTCTTGCGTCCCAGATTGTTTTCAATGAATGATATGCGAGGTCCAGCTTCTTACATGCCATCGCTGCCCCGGTAACACGCCATAGATCAGTAAAGTAGCCGAAGCCTGTCCCTCCCCTCACAGCATAACCGATATCTGCAGCTCTCTCGTATGCATTCAGTGCTTCAGCGTCATCTCCACGGTGTTTGAAGCAAGCTCCCTCAAGCACTAATAACTTCACAACCGTATTGTGTTGTAGGTGGAGAGGAAAAGGTGCAAATGCGGCCATTATTTGTCGTCGACGATACGATGATATTGAGCGATCGCCAGCTTTTGCCATTGGGACTCCACTAAGTGTGACCTCTTCTGCAGCCTTCTGATACGCTTCCTCGACTTCGGCTTCAAGATATAGTAAGTTACTATGTTGTCTCAACATATGACAACGCTCACATGCACATATGAAACCAACATTTGGTTTAACCCAGTTTGCGAAGAACCGTTGACAATTCTCGTATGATGTATCCACAGGAGTGTATGAAATACATAGCTCCTCGCCTGCCTTAATAGCGCGGGTGCTTCGAATAAACATGTGATCTCCAATCTGTGTCCAAACACAATTTGGAGTACAAGAGTGATTAAACTTCGACTCCTGAAGCCATACGCCTGAACCTTTCAATTCTTTCTTTGCGGCTTGTTCTTGTTCTAACTCCAACTTCGTCATTAGTCGACCAAGGTTCTTTGTTTTCTGTAGCTGCTCCCACTTATCTACGATGGCTTCATTTTCGTATGCCTCTGAAAATGAGTTACTATTCAAGATGCGCCTGATCCTAGCCAGATCAATCTTATCAAGGTCCATGGGTCGCACAACAGGGTAATCCTCCCCAGCACTCAGTGAGTAGAATTCCCGACCAAGACATGGATTGTTCTTGAGCAACTGTACTATGTCCCCAACTAGTTGGGTTGTGTTCTGTGTGTCGACTGATCTCTCGTATACATTGTAGTCAAGGCTCGGGATCTTTGATGAGGAGGAACGAGTGAATGCAAAAGCCCTGGATGCTGTAATAAGATCAGCTTGTGCTATGGCTTCAACAGCCTTGCAACCACGATAGGAGGATCCTGATGGAGTTGAGATTAAAACCCCAACGTCAGCACTAGAAGATACAAAATCGGCATGGAATTCCTTTCTGTTATGAGACACATCGCGTCTCATAATTTTCTCATCATAAACCCCCTCTTCCTCTTCTCGGAGACGGCGACACTCACTGATAAAGTCCCTGATGCAGCGATCTTGGACGCTCTGGTGAGCAAGAAGCTGCACGGCAATGACCAGGGCTTTTGATGACTTCCCTTGCCTCGAAATGGCTTTCGCTAACCTCAACTTCGCTTTCACATGATCGTCCTGCAAGGAGAGGACACTTTGCGCGTCTTCTTCGGCTTCTTCCCATCGTCCTTGACGTAATCGTACCTCGGCACGATTGCTCCAGCAGGCAACTTTGTCGTTGCTCTGAATGCCCTTGCTGCATAATGCCAAGGAGTAGAATTTAGATGCACCTTGGAAATTCTGCCGTAGAAATTCTTTATTGCCCTTTTCTCTCAGTAGAGAGGGATGCTCGATTTGTGGACTGGGTCCCCCCTTCTCTCCTCTCTTGGCTGCCAACCACTCATCTTTCGAGTCATAGATTAGCACACATTGAGGGTTATCGCATCGAAGTAATAGATTTTTGGATCTATCATCTTCGACGTTCCTCATGTAAGGAGCGAGGAGAGCAAGACGAGAGCCCACATGAAACACATCATTGGGATCTTCATCGTTTCCAATATAGTTATAAAGTGTGAGCATGATACAATTTTGATCATCATCTTCGACAAGGATACTGGTGCCGACCAGTCTATACGGTGCATGTATCACTGATACGAAAAGGACGCTTTCTGTGTGTATCTTATTCACCTGAGTGGCAACCTGAAGAATGGAAACTTGTTTCAAATCTGCGATAGACGAAGGGGCGACACCGTGCTCCACCGCAGGGCGGAAGGATTTGACATATTGAGTACAATCACCTTTTGTTTTGTTTTTTGCAAGGCTCTCATAGGTGCGAACAAAACCGAGTCTAGCGGTTACTGAACAATGGGAAGCATGATAAAAAACGGGGGAAGTACGTTGTCTTGCTAATTTGAGCTGACTGAAGAAATCAAGTCCATCACCACCACCACTGCTATTACTACTGTCCATGGTGCCAGATTGGTGGGCATGAAGGAATTCAAAAATGGCACGTTCGTCCATGTTTTTAATTGTGAGAAGAGAACCACTAAAGCTATTGGTGATAAAAATGGAAGGACACAAGCGGTGTACAAAGCCCACACAAATTTTAGTTGGTACTTTAGTTCCAGAGCGCTGCTACTGATTCCGATATGATTCGACAGAGATTCACGTGTCCCAGCACGACTGCTGTTGACAGACGTGGATCTTTAAACATTATATCCACTTTTATTTCGTGTTTCTTCGAATCATGTCAATTCCTTGGAATCATAAGAAAGCAATAACTTAATCAAAATAATTGTGAACATGGAGTGTTCAAAAAGTCGAAATGTGAATTAGAACAAGGATAACAGTTATTTGCTTTCAATAGGCTGAACAGGGAAATCGCGACTACAAGCACACTAAAGAGGGAATTCGCGACTAGAAGCACACTATTAACAATTCATTTCGTCTAGAATCTGATGATAAGCCGGTACGAGTAAATGTGGCTCTCAGATAACATCAATGAAAAATATAAGACGATTCAAAATCATTAGAACCCAGCATCGACACCTTACTTTCGCATCTCATTGATAATTTGCTCCTATTGCAGGCTGGAGGTCACTTTGTGATCAAAATGTTCGGGTTCCAAAGTGAGAAGACAAGGGATGCTATGCTGCTCTTGGTCTCCGTGTTTGATTGCATCAAAGTCATCAAACCCATCACATCGAGGCTCGCCTCTACAGAACGCTATGTTATAGGCATTCATTTCCAAGGTGTTCAAAAGGACTTTGATCCTCGTCAATGGAGAGACGATATGTTGGCTGAGAACTATCAGGCTAAAGATATGCCAGCATGTTATGGGCACTTCTTGAATACGGTTGATCATGATATAGCGAGTCTGAACATACGTGCCTGTTCATCCATCATCGAATGCTTTCGTTTAGAAGAAATCAAGTTTTTACATCGAAAGCGTAAAACACATAATCCAAACTTCCAAGGCGAAGTCAATGTGGACTATATTCGAAATGCTTGGCGTTTGTGATTCAGGATGTTGATGACATCGCTACATTGAATTAATTAAATTAAGAGCAAGTTTGCTGTCAAATTATTATGTTATTGGACTAAAGCTTGCAACAAATACAGCCCGTTCTCCTTCTTTCACCGTCAATCCAGCGTGGGTAACATGACCGACAAATAGCATAACAGTCCCGTAATCAGGTTTTAGTTCCAAGGACGGATCTTCAACACGATGACCCCTTGATTCACTTGACCAGAAAGCAGTACCACCGCCTTCAAATTCATTTGCAGACGAAAGTGTAATCAGAACTGTGAGTTTCTGTCCATCTTCGTGTGGACGGAATGACCCAGATGTATAAAAGTTTACTGCAGGCTCTCTAGAAGAAAACGCCAGCTTGTTGCTATGAAGTAAATTGAGCAGCGAATTGGCTGGTCCAAATAGACTGTCAACCATCGTCTTGTGTTCAGAGTCTATCAGTTTACAGACACGAGCCATTATTTGATTTAGTTTGGCATCTATGTCACTATCAAAAGGCTCCACGCAAGGTGTATTGCCACTTGATGCTCGTTTTGCAGAAGCCATTGTTGGTATTCTAACAAGACCTTCATCCATCAAACCAGCTTCAAGACGAAGCTCTCTCTGCCTTGAAGCAATTAATTTGGCGGCCACTTTGATTGCACTACAATCTTCATCTGATACAACCTTTTCCATTAATATTACCGATTCTCCTCTAATAAAAGTATGATAATTGTTGCAATCAAGCGGCATGCAGAAAGAAACTCTTTCCCCAGTTTTAATGTTGATCTCCTCCCACCTTTCGTCTACTGGATCTTTCGAGTAGCTTGTCCACATCCTAGCCTGGCGTAATAGTTCCTGACGAGATATACCACCTTCAAATTGCTCAATGTTTGAATTTTCTTCGCATCGATCTGCTGCATGCTGAAGTGCGTACATCTTATCAGTCGAACTCATCGAGATCCAATTTTCAATCTCGAAGGAATCTCTGAAACAACCAATGCAAACTGATCCTGAGTAGAAATCAGCATTGTATCTGCAAATTCTTGTGCAAGGGGTTGGAGAAAAATGCTTTGAATTACTTTGCACGCTTTCTTGCTTTATTTCTATTGGATCTGGATCGATTGATGAGCCTTCGCTATTGTGGTCAGCTGCATATTCACCATCTTGCTCAAATTCGATCCATGCGTTTGCCTGCCGTCTCAATTCTTCTTCAGATATGGCCCCATCGAAAGTAGTGGCCATCGTAGATCTCCCAGCTGCATCTTCCAGGGCGTAAGACTTTTCGGAAGAAGTCATACTAACCCAATTGCTTATCTCGTGAGTATCTCGAAAGCAACCTATGCATACTTCGCCGTCGAAAAAATTCGAATTGTATCGACATATTCTATTGCATGGTGTTGGCTTGACTTTTGACTGACTTCCTGAAGTTGCCAAGGCCTGAGATAACGGAAGAATACCTAATAGAATGGCAGATGTTTTTAATTGTCGCATTCTCAAACTACCAAACATCAAATACCTTGTTTGAAGTGAAGATAGATGCGGCAGATGAAGGTTTATTGAGAAAATGAACTACAAGCTACATGAACATGAACACTCATGAACATCATCCATCATCCTTCATCCTTCATCCTACATACTTACATCATACTTTTAAGATGTACTATTATGTATTATGTACCATGTACCTAGCGATATGTACAAGGTACAATACCTGGTACAGAGGATGTCATTAGTCACTATTAGTCATTACATTTCGCTCGCTTTGCATGTAAAAAATACTTCTTATTTTCTTCCCCTTCCTCTTTTTTTCCCCAGAAACTCCAAGAAGATGATGAACAAAATTCTCGGTTATCCTGGCCATAAAAACAATCTAGAAAAACTAGCAAACCGGTAAACAAGTTTAGTGTATGTCTTTTAATCCTGCAGCAAAGCAGGCCACCGCCGCCACAGCCACCAAATCAAATGCAGTAGTCACCAACGAAGCAGCCGCTTCTGCGGAGTCACCCGATGATGCAATGTTCAAGATCAGGACATTTGATCTCTTTTGGGTAGACAAGTCGGCCCTCATGTATCGTGATGGTTTCGCAAAGGTACGTGAAGATCCTGTAGGACACATACGGCGCGTTATGCGCGAATTTGGTTCTGAGCACATAATATTATTTGAACCCAAGCTCACAATTCATCTTCCGACCACATTAGACTTTCAACAAGGAGACCCGCGTGGCAATGAGAGTTGTCAAACAGAAGTCCTCCATTCCTTTGATACTTCGTGATATGGCACCTCCCGTAGGCTCCATTTTCGACCCTGCCCTCAAGTGGGAAGAAGAACGCGAATATCGTCGTCTCGCAAACCAGGCTCAGGCACAAGCCGAGGCAGATGCTATCGCCGCCAAGGCCGCTGAGAAGAAGAAAGGAAGGAAGAATACCAAAGGAAAATCTACCGCTGATACTATCAAAGAGAACAACCAGGTCGATAAGGCCAAGAAGGATCTTGATAGAGACCTTCAGAAACTTGGAAATGTGAAAACTTTGAAAGCTCTCCAGGATGCAAGTTGCGACACGACTTCAGGAAAAATTCATCGCATGGTAAAAATTCTTCACTTTGCAGTAGCAGATCTTAAACAAGGAACTTTGCATGCCAGTGAAGCAGAAGTATTGGATATTTTGTGGGCTTTGGAAGGCATGTCTTCATTCAAGAATGCTGAGGGTCTCGTTGACCAAGATAAGGCGTACAAGAAGCAGTCAAAGGAATCGGAAAAAGATAAGAAAAGTTTGAAGAAAGATTCAAAGAAAGACTCCAAGAAGGATAAAAAGAAAGAGAAGAAGGACGAATCGAAGACCCTCGAAAAAGTCGCCCTGACCACTGAAGCACAGAATCTCAAGAATATTCTCAAGGATGGAGATGCCCGTGGTAGCTTTAAGGATTCATTGAAATACGCGAGGAAGCTGATGAATAGCAAAGACAATCTCATCTCATTCCAGCTCACAGAAATGGCAGATCGTCTCCCTCCTCTCAGTAGATACAATCGTCATTTCAAACTTGAAGAGTGGCAGTGTGATATTCTAGGTGCAATTGACGAGCGCCAGTCCGCAGTGGTTTGTGCCCCTACTTCGTCGGGAAAAACCCTTTTGAGTACATACACATGTAAGGTGGCTAACGGAACCGTACTCTTTGTGCTTCCAAGTGAGGCCCTTGTATGGCAGATTGCTGCAACATATTACGAATTCTTTAGAGGAAATGTTACCATTTGTACTGATCAGATTTCTTTCCAGGAAATCTCTGGAGATACTCAGGTTTACATTGGAACTCCCCGTGCAATTGAAAAAGCTCTAACTAAAGCCCGTGGATGTGCTGGACAGGAAATGACGAAGGGAGAAAAAGAATTTATGGTGCTTGATGGTGGATACGCTCAATTCGATTACCTAGTCCTTGATGAGGTGCATACTTTGAATGGACCAGAAGGTGACGCATTACAGAGAATCATTAGGTCTGTCACCTGTCCCTTCCTTGCGTTGAGTGCCACAATTGGAAATGCAACCCAACTTCAAGCCTGGATCTCAAGTGTCCGTAATGAACAAATTGTTGCAACATGTGTCGATGCCCCATCTAAACCTGAGGAGGTCATGTTGAAGGAACACTTCGCAAGATTCATCAACCTTCAGCGTTATGTTGTAACCGAATCTGAAGGAACAGATGGAAAGAAGGAATATAAACTCGTGAAACTGCATCCTGTTGCTGCAATGACACCTGAAAGGCTTCAGAACAGTGCGGAACTCATTTCTGGGTTGTCAATGACACCAAATGATATGGTTGATATCTGGGAGAGAATCAAGTCAATTTTTCCTGCTGATGCTCTTGACGAAATGGACGATCCCGATAACTTTTTTAAGACAGAGATGGGGCAGACCGATAGGATCACCTTGAACCAAACAAAGGATTACGAGCTTTGTTTGAAGAACCGTCTTGCTGCTTTATCCAAGTCTCACCTTGAATTGTACGAGAGTCTTCGCACTTCTCAGCTTCCTCCTAAGGTTGAAAAAAAGAAAGACGTCAGCGATATTCTCTACAATGTCATCGGGCAACTAAAAGAAAGCGATCTCTTACCTGCTGTCGCTTTCCAGCTTGATACATATGGGGCGTTTGACATGTTCAAAACACTTCTTGAAACTCTAGAGAAAGAGCAGGTTGCGGACTTCCCCAACTACAGAACGGATCTCATCAAGCTTGCACGCGAGAAGGCTCAGTTGCGTAAAGTTGCTGCCGGAAACGCAAGTCGTGTGAATTCAGCTGAGGCAGAGGAAGACGCCAAGTCTGGTTTCACTGACGATTTGGCTGTGCAGGAAGACACAACTCGTCCTCATGACAAATATGTTTTGAATCCACCTGGAAAGCGCTTGACTTACGGAGAGGTTGAAGACATCATTGCAGACATGAAGAAGTCTGGAGAAAAGGTAGACATCAACCATGCTCTCATCCGAGGTCTTAGACGTGGGATTGCAATTTATACCAATGAGGTTGGATTCTCTTGCTACCGTCGTCAAGTTCAGATGCTTGCACAAAAGGGTCGTCTCGCTGTTGTCTTCTCCGACTCAGCCCTTGCTTACGGAGTCAACATGCCTTTCCGTAGTTGTGTATTCTGTGGTGACATGGGAGACAAACTCACCCCTCTTATTGCACAGCAGATGCAAGGTCGTGCGGGACGTCGTGGTATGGATGTACAAGGAAATGTTATCTATCTCGGAATGGAGTGGTCTTACATTGAGAATCTCATGCTCGGACAAATTAGTCAAGTTACTGGAAAGGAGCCACGTTACCCTACCATGGACTTGCAATTGGCGCTCGCGCGATCCAACAATCCTGCCGAATATGGCCACTACATCCATGATGATGAGGACAACGTCCCTGCCTTTTCTAATGCAATTAAGAAAATGGGCCGTTCTCAGAACTGTTTCCCCACAGTGTCTAAGGACGCAATGAAGATGATGACGAGTACCACCCTTGAGGAATTCTGCGAAGGAAAAGAGTCTGACGAATATTACAATATTTCCAGAAAGGTTATCGAGGGCCTTGGATATGTTGACTCTAATCTTCGTTTGACGATGGACCACAATGTCCTTTCAATGGTTTGGGAATTCGGACATATGATTCCCGAGGCGATTCATCTATGTGCAATCCTGGAGCAGCTTTATTTCAACTTCTGTTACAACAAGACTAATGTTTTCAAGGAGAGTGATGGTACTCAAAACGATTTCCTTGCTGTTCTCTTACATGTCGTAGATCGTGTTCCTGCAAAGGAAGGAGAAGAGACTTTGCAGCAATTACTCAGACTCGAAGCTGGTGCTGACGGAAAGACTGCGAATGAAGACTTCCTACCTATCTGGAAAGAGACCGAGGACATTCTTCGTTCAACTAAGGCAACCATCGACGATCTTGATATTCCCCAGTCTGAGAAAGAGAAGATGCATCTTCCGGTTTCTATTGGAGCAGAGGGGAGCATTGGAGAACCTCTCGATAAGGGAGTATACGAGATGATTATTTTGAAGCAAAAGGGATTCCGCGCCGATCAGAGCACCGAGCGCCGCAACGAGTTGAAAGACCGTATTGTAAGATTCGGCCAAATTCTCCTCATTGCCCACAATAACATCCAACAGCCACATGGAAAGTATAATGCACTAGAGGTGCATTTCCGTAGGCTTTTCAACAACATCAAGTACAGCGTCAGTGATATGATGACACAGCTAACTGACCTAGCAGATCTCACTGAAGTGTAAACCAGTTTGACAGGTCGCGTTGTCAAAAGTTTGACGCTATCTCATAAAATAATAAGTATGGTGGATTATTTATTACATTTTGGACCATCACGACCATGTTTTTGACATCGCTCTGATCTCTTTTAGGAACTTAATTTCTTTCCTAATCCTCGCCTGGCGCAGCGTATTCCGATCGTTAAAGGTATTATACTGTTCCTGCAACTCCTGCATTTTGGCATCAAATTCCTTGTGAGCCGCCTCCTCGTCATCCTTGACTCCACTAATTAATTTGTCCATTTCACCTTCACTCAATTTCATCCATTGAGAAATATTTTCTTTTTCCAAATCATTGCAAAGATCCAAATTATCCGGGGAACAAGCTGGCACAAGCGCCTCCACTGCCCAAGCTTTCAGCGAAGGGAAATCTTTGTCGCCACCATATTCTTTTAAATCATTGGGATTGCCGTATAACAACGTTGGAGTCCCAAGGACTTCGAATCGATGACACAATGTTTCCTCTTTCTCACAATCAACTCTACCGATCACTACATTTTCGTCGTACATGAACTCATCACCTAGTCTTTCCCATGCGATATGCATCTGTTTACAATGCTGGCATGTTTGAGAGCAAAATTTGACCCATATAGTTTTTCCTTTTGTTACGACTTCCCAGTTGTCACTCTTTAGCTCAACAACTGTGCTAGAAGCCGCAGCTACAAAGCAAAGGAAAAGAATTTCTAAGCGCAGCATAACGAGTGAGAATAGTGGCGTGTTAAGTGATTATGTACTAGGATGACACAATAAATTAGGAATTAGGACGAGCTGCGAAGTAAGAGTATAAGGAGGAGGAGTATCATAATAATATATCAGTACGATCATAATATTATCGTAGTATTTCTTCCTATGCTTTTTTGGCCTCTTTTTTATCTATTGTTCTTTGAGGCTTCGTTCTCTCAAAAAGGCGTTATTTAGTGAACGTAAACATGAGGATGTTCTTCCCACTAATTACCTAATTTTTATAGTAAAATTAACATGTTGCGACGAAGGTCGCTTGCAAATTGCTTGTATGATTACTTGTATCCTGATATGTTTTATGGAAATGCAGTACACTACGTATCTTGCTTCCCCCGCCAGGCATTATTGTAGGTCCGAGGTAGCAATGCTGAGCAATGCCAAATAATGACGGTTGCGATAGGCCATTACTTGACATCATAGCGAAAACTCTTTTTTAGCACATCATACATCATCAATCATCACTGTTGGTAAAAATAAACCGAGTATTGCAGTAAACAACACGAGTGCTCACTGAACGGATGCATCTATCAAGAAAATGAGCTTCATTCGAGGACTACAGAGGATGGAAAGACTGTTGACGTCAGTGGCAGATTATGTGGGAGCTAACGACAACGTCCAGCAGCCACGTCCAAACCAAGTCATTGCTCGACACATTCAGAATCCTGCATTGCGGTCTTTTCCTCGTGGCGGCGAGACAAATGATCAATCACACGAAACGATTGAAAGTAGAACATTTCCAGAATTGCCATTTTCATCCATTGTTTCTCCGCCTCCAGATTCCTCGTCCGAAAGAGAATTTGTTCGATATTATGAAGGTATCTCGGGCACACTGCAAAATACGGTGTTGGAAAAAGTCATGCCGTCCATTTCAGATGAAACGAGAAAGCAGCTGTGTACTCTTTTAAGACAAGAAATGAATGCACAACGAATGCTGGATGAAGCAAAATCGGCTGCAGCGTCAGCACAGCAGAATGACGGCGAAAGAGAGCAGAATCATCTCGCGAACATGCACACCATTCTTCAACAAGTGGAAGAAGACTTGTCCGACTTCAGTCTGCAAGTTTTAGGATCAGTTGATGCGCACCTATCAGCTTTATCCGAGACCAGCGAATGGCAACTTGCATTGTTGCAATCGACAATACTGCATAGGGCAACCACACAACTAGCTGCATATGCATCACAAGGTCATGTCGAAGCAAGGAAGGTCCATACTCTACTTCATGATGCTTCTCTAATGAAGAGCCTTCTATTGAATGGTGGGCCAAAGGCTGGTCAATTTTTGTCAATGCTTTCTATTTATTACAATATACTGGACGCATCTCACCGAGCAAAGAGTGGTTCCACTTCCAATGACATATTTCATCGATTAGCTCTGGCAGTTGCATTGGAACATGCTTCGCCAATGAAAGTATTTGATACAAATGATATTATCGATCCCATTGGAAGATATACGCACTACGAAAACGCGTATCTGAAAGGTGAACTTGATCCTTCCTTTCCAATCCTCAACGTCTGGGAGCTACGAATGGTAGTTAATTGCGATGCTTCTAATGATGAGATTGAATGGTGCAGAAATATGCTGCGCAATTATAGGCCCGACCATATTATTGAGAGAAATGAGCAGTGGAAATATTGTATGATTGTAAAAAGTGATGTAAGATACAAATGTCCTGAATGGGCTCCAAATACTCCTAGAACGTACAAACAGATGATAAGTGGCGGGGGCAAATGTGGTCCCCGGGCATGGTTCGGGAGATTTGCATGTAAGTCCTTTGGGGTTCCTACGTGGGGCGTGCGCCAACCCGCTCATGCTGCAATGAGCAAGTGGACTCCCAATAACGGATGGATTATTTGCTTAGGGGGGCCTAATTGGAAAAAGAGTTATTGGGAAGATTGCAATGGTGTAGAATTTGACATAGAAGCAAGGGCCAGAAATTGCCACGACTTATATCAGAAAGTTCTTTGGCTCGATTGTTTTGCAGCTATAAATGGTGAAGGAAGTATTGGGAGTCGAAATAGGCAGCATTATCAAACTCGCTCTGTGGAACAAAGATTTTGGAGCGAGCTTTCGATGTTGCAAAAGAAATCAATGGCAGCATGTGTGGAGAAAGAATCCTATCCACGCCAGAGGGATGATAAGCAAGTCAAGACTCTTGTGGAATCAATTATTGGTCATCAAACAGCTTCCGCAGAATCAATTCTTATAGAGCCTGGCGGTAGAATCATTATTCCAGCGGGAGCATCGTTGACTCCAAAGAGTGCAAAGGTAATCTACATGAAAAGTTTCAATAGCACAAATAGCGGCCATCAAGCTCATTTGCAAGAAGATGGGAGTCTTGAGTTCCAAATCAGAACCAAACAGGACCAGTCGTACCGACTCGTTGCACGAGTTGTGAATGTTCACGCTAATCCAGGTCCTTTAAAGCTTCTTATTAATAGTAGTTCTTCGAAGAAAGATTACGTTATTGAGATTCCATACACGGAAGGTTATTGGACGGAATCTAAAAATATCGAAGTACACCTGCCAGCAGGAATGAACAGATTACGGTTTTACCGAGAAGAAGGCCTGGGATTGACTATCAAGGAATTTCTTTTAGCACCCTTGTGAATGGGTTGAAAATTATCTATGATTTTTTCAAATTCAGCATCGAAGGAGAGAATACCAATATGCATGCATGTACAGCATGTTAATTCAACCAGTGCCCCTATTGAAATTCCAAAAATAGACGATATATAAGCGAGTTGAACAGGAGAAAACCTACTCTCCATGTTTCCTGCCATAATTAAAGGATGAATTAATAGCCATCATCGGGAATTTGAACCTTCATTCCTTCCATATCTTTCCGAACACAAATTTGGCATCCTAAACGAGATGTATCGGTTAACTCCATTGCCATGTCAAGCATATCATCCTCCTCTGGGTCTTTTTCAGGCAGAGTATCATACATTTCTTGCTCAAATACCAAATGACAAGTTGCACATGCCAGTTCTGTGTTCAGATTGTGTTAGACCAAATTATCAAATGTATGAGATGGTCGTTATGTCCGCGATTGAATTCAATTCACGTACCTCCTCCACAAGCACCTTCCAACTCAATATTGTTGTCCTGTGCAACGTCTAGCATATGCTTTCCAATTTCGGCTTCTACAATTGTTTCCTCTCCCAAGTGATCAATGAATGTAACTTTAACAGATTCTCTGATTGTATACGATTGATGATAATTTCTAGTTGCTCGGTTTTGATGGGCAAGGTTCTTTGTAATGCTACAAGTCTTCATTGGATTCCCTCCGAGGTGCTGAGCTCTTGAGAATATAGATCTTGACGTTCGATTAATTATAGAGTACATTTCACAATCTTCAGCAATTTCTATGAAGCGGGTAAAAGTAGTTGTAGTTGATGCAGGTGTTGTTTTTATGGTGCCAAATGTATTAAGTGTGATGTGTCAAATGCGAAGGTGGCGCTATCTATTCAACTTCCCAATTCATCATCTTCTTCGTCACATTTTTTTCTTCCACTTCTTCCTGTTCCTGACACTTCCTTCCAAAGGCACGTCGGACGTCGGTCAGTCAGTGGTGGTTGGTTCAATGAGCAAAATCAAAATGCGTTCGCGCCATCTGATCTCTCCAACCCCCGATAAAATGTGACATTGAAAGTTAGTCATCATATCTAATCTTTTATGAACAAAGAACAAAGATCGATGCCAAGATCCAAGATGCCAAGATGCCAGCCTTTAAACTATCTCTCGTAGGTAGGTGAACACACACACTATCGTATTGTGAAACGAGTTTGAAGAATGTGAACTTCACATTCTATCTGAACACTCATTGATAGGGAATTGACGTTCTTCTATTACCGTTCACAAGTTAAGAAAAATCATTGATAGCAGATAACGCACTGAACTGTCATGACGAGCTTTCCCACTGCAATCCTAATTCTCCTTACTGCAGCAAACACTACATATGTCAGTGCGTTTGCATCTATCGCAAGAAATATGCTTGGAAGGAACATTGCGACGAGTATCAACTTTGAAAGTCTACCAAAGCCTGCTACCGTCAGTACTGCAGATCCCGCCACTATTGTAGAGAAATTAACAATTGAGAAAGATGAAGTACTAGCAGAGAGCGAAGAGATGGGTTTCTCATTTGGAGAGTTTGCAAAGCAGTATCCATTCAGCAGTAACGTTGCAATTGCCTCCACAAAAACTGCTGCTGCTGATCTTATCGCACAGGTAGTCATTGCACAAACTCCCATTGCAAATATTGATTGGGACAGAACCCTTCTATTCTTTGCTTTCGGTGCGATGTACTCTGGAGTATTTAATTACTTGTATCAAGTCAAGATTTTTAAGAAACTATTTGATGTTGATAAGTTCACATCACAGCCATGGGCAGACAAACTCAAGGACGAGGAAGGCTTGAAGGCTCTAGCTGCTCAGACTGCGCTGGATCTTACTGTGTTATCTTTGATATTTCTCCCAGCATTTTACGTCTTCAAGGCTGGTGTATTCAGTGGCTCTATGGACCCATCTATCTGGACAAGCACTGGACTTCATGCATGGCAAGAAAATTTTGCCAAGGATGAGTTCGATTTGATTAAAGTTTGGTTTCCAGCAGATTTGATATGCTTCTCTGTCCCACTTTACCTTCGTCTACCAACTCGTCATATAATCAGCTTTGTTTACACAGCATACCTTTCGTTTGCTCATGGTGCACATTAAGTGAGATCGATGTTGATTTACAAGCAAGGAATCTACAATGGCATTATCTAGCTATGGATGCAGAGTGTGTTGTGCAATGTATGTCCATTCAATTTGACCTCGAAGAGCATGGATTAACGTCCCATCTATAGGGCATATGATATTGAACTAGAAGAAAAGGCTTCTTTCATATCCAAGTGTGGGCAAGGATGTGATTTTATCCTATGAGGTGTTGAGATTTCTTAAACTTCCCTATCGTACAAAAAGAAAACCTTATTTCTGATTTTTGCAATCTTAAAATGAAAATACACTTTCTTGTGAATTATTTCTAGACTGAGCGTCCGTTTGTCACGAGTGTCAGTGAATATTGAACCCGTTTCCTCAAATTTGGTAGCGTTTGCATCTTTCGAGCAATTCACATTGTGCGCATGTCCAACAACAGCATCTTCGCCGGTGGCACAACCTATTAGTCGTAAGCTTCTAGTTTTCTTTCATGAAAGACTTGCCCCTCATCGAAATATATGTATATCATAGGTCAGATGAAAACATCAAAGCATTTATATCGATATCAAAATATGTGTAAGTAGAAGTACATAAAACAGTAACTTATATTCACTACGAAGACGCTTCATCGCATTTGTCCATTTCAATTTTCAATCTACTGAATTGATGACTATTCTATAAACAAGCGAACATAGTATAATTGCCTTTGACAGACGGACATATGCTTCAAGCTCTACTGAGCGAAGCGCTTAATTCGTCAAGGCAAAGTCAGAGTCGATTACAATTCATGCTGACGGATGTTGAAGGTAATGCTGACCTCACCCACATCAGAAGGGTGATCCTGGCAGCTCACTATCTCGAGTCCCAATGCTGTAATCTGTAAATTGACCGCTTCTGTGATGACCTCTACATTTTGGAAACGACGGAGCGCACTGAAATGTCCAACCACCTTGGTCGCAGCACTATCACTATCATTGGGTGATTTAGAGGCACCAAAAAGTGATGTTGTTCCTGTATCCACTGCATGAATTGCCTTTATGTTACTCGTCGTATTGCATCCGAACATTGGCTGTGGTGGTACTGGCGGTCCGAAGGAGAAACCTTGCAGAGGAGTTTTTTCCTGAGTAGCACGACTCCTGTCCCTGAAGAGATGCTGGAGGAAGAACTGGTGTACACAATAAATGGCAATAGAATTGATGCGGTAGACATCATGCGCGGTGTCTGATTGGTCTTGGAGCTTCTGTACAAAATCGTCGTAGGTCGGAATCAATTTTGCCACTTGCTCCCTTGAGTCGTCAATCTTGGTAACATCGTAGACAACGCTGTAGTACTCGAGTTCCGTTACAAGGGCAGCTTTTGTTTCGGAGATGGGCATCTTCACTTGACCATCTCTAAGATAGTTCAGAACGTAACGAAAGATCGTTCCGTCACGCTCAATGAAGATTTCAGATTCTTGATCTTGTTGCCACTGTTCAGAGACAATCTTTGCAAGCATGCATGCAGAATGACTTTCAAATACTGACCTGGATACTTCGTAGCGCTTACCGCCCACATTGAAGTTGACGACTGATTTTTGTGTGTTTGCCATTGCGCCGTGGGGTGAAAACATGTTCTATGGTTCGTTTTATGTTGATGATGGAGAAACTCAAAACAGTGAACAATGATGGATCAAGGATGGATGATGGATGTAAAATAATGTGAAATGTGAAAAGTGAACTTCTTTTGTGTTCCTCACAAAAATGTTTCCAAGTTAACGGTAATTTACCTGGATCGGTACATCCTTATAATATGTTGTACTTTGTACTAGTTTGTACTGCACCTTCTACTACTACCTACAACAATAATGTGCGTTAGAGAATAGGAGGTTACGTCGAATAAATCTGCTTGATATTGCTGTTATTTTATTCGTAAGCTGCAAGTTGCCGCAAGTGATGTGATGGAGAACATAGTATCTAGCTGTGACTACTTACTTCATCACGGCATATTACTAGTAGCCTCTAGCTAGAGTGGTGCTGCGCCTCCTAGCTTTTGTTCAATTTCTCGGCTTCTCTATTTCCACCTGGTTCCCTTAAACAATTCATTTTAATTCTCCAAAGGACGTAGTCTTCAAACTCGTCAAGATTTCCCATAATTTTCATTGATTGCACATGCACAGCACATTCCCAAGTTAGAATTATAGCACTGAGCGTACTGTCCAAAACAGTTCTCAATAAAATAATATCTGTTAGAAATTATTTGTTTGCTGTTGGCTGTGATGAGTGATTGCATTTCTGATTTTTATTGCGTGCTGTTTTAAATATTATTTACTAAACCGTTAGATAACCGGAAATCCAAATGGGTTGACCGCAAAATACAAAATCTAGAAATAAGGTCTGCAGTCTGCAGCAAGCAATCCACCAGCCACCAGTAAAAGTATGTTCGTAGTGTCAAGTATCAACTGGTGATCAAATGGAAAATGGAAAATGGAGCAACCAAGTACAGTAGTAAAGAGTGGAAACGGCTGCTTGTAGGTGTGTACAAATCTTTAAAAAATTAAATCACCAGCGCGACAACCGTCCTTTGAAATATGCGAAGAATTTGTACAACAATACTATTTGCAGTAGCACTGAACACTGGGTCTGTCGCAGCCTTTGCTCTTAGTACTTCGACCACCAGGTTTGCTAACCTTCAGCATGCTTCCATCAGCAGTGCCGCACCACCTCACGCAGAAAGAATAACAAAGTTCCAACTCAACGGTTCTACACCAGACGAACAAACTGCATCATTTTCATATGGCGAATTTGCGAAGCAATATCCATTTGTTAACAATGTTGGTATTGCCTCCACAAAAACTGCTGCTGCTGATCTTATCGCACAGGTAGTCATTGCACAAACTCCCATTGCAAATATCGATTGGGACAGAACCCTCCTCTTTTGTGCTTTCGGAGCAATCTACCTTGGAGGATTTCAATACTTGTATCAAGTCAATGTATTCAAGAAACTATTTGATGTTGATAAGTTCACATCACAGCCATGGGCAGACAAACTCAAGGACGAGGAAGGCTTGAAGGCTCTAGCTGCTCAGACTGCGTTGGATCTTACTGTGCTAACTTTGATATATCTCCCAGCATTTTACATCTTCAAGGCTGGTGTATTCAGTGGCTCTATGGACCCATCTATCTGGACAAGCACTGGACTTCATACATGGCAAGAAAATTTTGCCAAGGATGAGTTCGATTTGATTCGAGTTTGGTTTCCGGCAGATTTGATATGCTTCTCTGTCCCACTTTACCTTCGTCTACCAACTCGTCATATAGTTAGCTTTGTTTGGACAGCATACCTTTCATTTGCTCGTGGTGGACATTAAGAATGATTTTTAAAACAATTTTGAGTGCTGATTTGAAACACCTTTTGGTCATAATTGTTAAAATGATTTCAAAGGCCAGAGTGCTGTGTATTCTTCTTTGCCTTATTCCTCCTCATACAACAGAAGGAGATTTCATCTTTCCCGATTTTAATAATACTGTTGGTCTTGTATTTAACGGCAATGCCTCGACTTCAATTTGCGATGGTAACACCCCTTCCATTAAGACAAAATTATCATTGAGTAATCGCGGAGGATACGAGTCTACCCAAGAAACGGAAACCAATATAGGGCAAGACGTCAACGAACTTACTCATGAGTTTATTGCGCAGTTTGGTCATCGTAATCAATTCGAATCAAATCCTGAATCAGGTTGTCCAAGGAGACTTCGATTAACCCAATCATTGCCTTCTCAAGCTGGCAGTGTATTTCATGCGACACGGTTGCCAGTCATTCGAGGTTTTGATACCACATTTTCTTTCCAAATTACCGCCCACTCCAAAGTCTGCACGTATCATTTAGAGCCGATGGCGTCGCAAAATCATCATAAATCGTGCGCTGTGCATGGAGGGGATGGATTTTCATTCGTTATCCATTCTGATAAGAATGGAGCCAACGCGATTGGAGGAGATGGGCAAGACCTTGGATACGGAGGCATTGAAAACTCGGTTGTGATCGAATTTGACACATGGGCGAATGTGGATACACAAGGGAGTAATGATTTATTCCATGATCATATTTCAATTCATTCAGGTTCAAGGGGAGTCAACAGCGCAAATGCCTCAACAATGATCGGAAATTGGAGACCAGTGGAACTTGCTGATGGGAAGGTTCATCGAGCTCGAGTCCAATACCTTCCATATGTTGAGGAGAAATATCTTGATAGTATGACAGCAAACGATATATTGCTTCCATTTTTGAAAGATGACGGCGAAGGACGACGCTTGGGTACTTTGGCAGTTTTTATCGACGATGGAGTTAAGACGAGCAAGCCAATTCTTGCCATACCCTTGAATCTCAATATCTTGTTGGACCTGCCGCAAAGTTTAGCTTACGTAGGTTTCACTGGATCAACGGGCGCAAACTGGGAAAACCATGATATACTTGAGTGGCATTGGTGCGATTCAATTGATTGTCGAGGTGACAGAGACGAAATAGAGAGAATGGAACTTGGAAAATAGCTCAACAAATAGTACTAAAGAAAATGCTTGATTGATGTGCAGTATTATTCAATGCCTCAAATAGTCATGGAAGAGAAAAAGAGATGAGGGCTGTAAAACGCGTAGTTTATTTCAATTTTGAAAACTGAGAGGATGTGTCTTTACTAGTAGAGCTAGACATACCTTGTCTTTAGACTGAACTAATATATCTGAACTCAGTCATCATCAACATTCATTTACTTTACCACCTTAATTGGAAATGTTGGTGAAGAAAACTCTTCAGGATCTTCCTTTATTGAGTGAATAAGGTCAGACTCGGAAAGGGACTCTTGATCGTTTCCAACAGACCAATATGCATCAGGATGAAACCCAGCAAACATTACAACGAGAGCTTCATTGAATTCAGCTTGGAAACGGTTGAGAGGCAAGTCGTTCGGGACGTTGCGAAATGGATCTTCCAATTCTATAGAGACGTGCCACAATCCCAAGAACACCCCAACAGTTAAGAAATTTAGGACGGCTGCAGCAGTAACGTCGTTCACAAAGGTCAGCATCAATAGTGGCAAGAAGAGTGTAATCACGACAACGTAAAAGGTAGTC
>Ga0306864_1000126_pt1 | contig 36398 bp, 27 predicted proteins | sample AntRauTorckE5430_FD_190448 | JGI IMG/M metagenome (GOLD analysis project Ga0306864, IMG submission 190448) | Saline lake microbial communities from Rauer Islands, Antarctica - Metagenome Torckler E5 #430 (v2) (version 2) | ecosystem: Environmental > Aquatic > Non-marine Saline and Alkaline >...
GGACGATTGCGCGTACTTTTGCTAGGTGCGATGGTGCTCAAAATGTGTATTCTAAAAATGTCTTAGAATATAAAAATGCGCCAAAAAGGAGGGTGCGCTGACATTCGAGCGAATCCCCAAGGCTTATAAAACATACCCTCCTCCCTCTGTCTCTATTCTATCTATTTTGCCTTTTTGCTTCTTATTTCTACAACGAGATCCTGCGCCATTATTTACAGTACCTACATTCTGGTATCATAAAGAGTGGGCCAATTGTATTTCATAAATAGTTACGACATCGTTCCATCGTGTGCCAACGGTATTCCATCAACAAATGTAGCGTCGTCAAGTTTCAATTCTTTCATTCCCACAACCTGAACACTGCCTTTTTTTACTACCACAAAATAGATGAGAATTTGGCCAAATGTAACAGTGTATGGATCCGATACAATGCCAACCTTTCCACGTGACTTTGCCGCCCTTGGATCTTGTGATAGAATCTCTTTCACTGCTAGCTTTGCGTCATCCAGATCTTCAATTCTGTAGAGCGGAGCAAGCTTCAAACGTTTTACTAAAAAATTTAGTTGATCTTCAGCCTCTGTCGTAAAACTAACTTTTGATAATGCATCATCCTGGCTTACCCACGAGGGCACAATCAATTCTTCGGCGTCAAAGTGTCCTGGAATATCCCAAGGTACGACTGGTTTGATATCATAAACAGGCGTTCCATTCACAAGGTCTAATGCAGCAATGTGCAACCTTTTCTTCTTGTGATCAATTCCCGTAATCTTGACCAAACTTAGTCCAATATTGTTTGGTCTATGAGGGGATCTTGTTGCCATTGACCCAACCTTTATCCCTCCAGCTCTTGGCGGCTTCACTTTAGTTTTGACGGAACGTGACTGTACATCAGTATTCGCATGGAATGTGAATATAATCCATGCATGTGAATAGTTCTCGATACCAGATAAGGTTTCCATCGGAGCAATAGATGCATTCAAATCCACATATCCCTTTGCATGGGGAGCAAGTGCACCCTGTCGAGGAGTCCCCATTCGCTTTGTAAAGGGAGACACTATTGTACCTATGCAGCGTAAGAGCAAGGGGTTTTCTTCGACATCTCCTTCTTGGGCATTAAAAGCAGAAGATGCTGCAATTCTTTTATCTTCGTCGTTCTTGATGGCCGATCGTACCTGTATTTCTGCTTTGATCCGTCCCTTCCGTTCGGCTTCTCTCAATCTGGTTAGTTTTGATGTGACTTCCTGTAACTTCTTCTTGTGATAGGAATATGCACCAATTGCAAGGAAGCAGCTGGATGACAACACGATTATCGTAGTGTGGAGGTTTGAACCAGTCATATTTTGGTAGCGTAGTAATATTATCAAGTATTCCTTGTTTCCGTTGCTGCGTTTGTCTCTTGTCTTTCTGCTGTCTACTAGCTGATTAGGTTGAGGGTTAATTGTCTCTTTCAATGCAACATTAGGGTATAGTACGCATGGACGTTGCTGCAGGCTGCAGGTTGCTGCTCACGTCAATTAATTGTCCATGAAACTGACTGCTGGATTGGCTGGATAATGGTGGATCTCGTGGCCGCCGCTTGTCTAGCTAGAAATCTCCCCCCCCGCGTAAGTTCGTAGTAAGTACTGATGAACGATGAACGTTTAGCGAGGTTTGGCGTGTTGTGACTATTTTAATTTTGGAATGGGAATTCCCAACATTGAGGAGATGATTGCGCGAAGATAATAAGCGATGAAAAAGCTAACAGGAAGATGAAAGCGAACGAAGACTGGTTATAATTTCGTACCAAAGGGCTCCAAAGGGTGTACAAAAGGGCAGTAATAGCTAACGGGATTTCAAAATTTTGAGTGAAACTTTTGAGCGTTGTATTTCGGCGATCCTGATGATCACATATTTTAATTTTTCCTACAAATACAATCAACTAACCCATCTCTAAAGAAGTAGTATAATACTTAACTATCAAAAGCTGTTTGAGCAGGAAAGGCATTTGGAACTCAATAAAAGACCAGATCACATAGAATGTCGAGAAAGTACTCGAATCAGGATCCTTCCTACGATGAAGAGGAAGTAACAGGCGAATTTAACGATGATCACATCTCTCCACACAATAAAGATGGAAAAGAAATAATGTACAACGAAGAAGAATACCTTGCAGAAGTAGGAGAAATGAACTGTTACTGTGTACCAACACGTGTATACGGCTTTAAAGATTTCTTGTTTAGGACTCTTGGATGGTCTTTGCTTAACAAGGAACAAATACTTGGAGCCTTTACAGGTAAGAAAAAGAAAGAGACCAGATCAGCTTACACCTTCAGATAGATGGAAATCAATCAAATCTTGCAAATTTCTAATCATGATTTCTTCATTTACCACCACTACAGTTGCGCTCACTCAGATTCCAGAGGCTGTGACTGGTGCACTCATTGCTGGTGTCAATCCAGCCCTTGCACTTCAGTCTACATGGTTGATGAATATCCTCACTGCTATGATTGGAGGTAGACCAGGAATGATTTCCGGAACTACCCCATTCATTGGTATTGCTCTAGCTGGACTCGTCGAGGAAAGTGGTGTAGAATATGTGTACTACGCTGTCATGTTTGCTGGTTTCCTTCAATTGGTGTTTGGTATGATGGGACTAGGAGCATTGATGCGTTTTGTTCCCTACCCTGTGATTCAGGGATTCTCAAACGCCATGGCGATGTATATCGTTGCTGCACAATTCCGTTTCGGGAAGGTGGCACCTGATAAGTCTTATCTTGCCGAATATTCTACTAGGCAATTAGTCGAGCCTGGACACTCATGGGAACATATTACTGATAATGACACTGACTGGAACTTAGGATCGTCTTTGGTAGTGTTCGGTATTCATGTCGCACTTGCGTTCTCTATCTGTCTAGCATTACCTAAGCTCACCAGAATTGTCCCAAGTGCCTTCGTTGCTATTGTGGTGTGCACTTTTATTGAGCACATTTTTGTTAGGCAACCAACTGACTTCAGATCCGCCCTCATCGAGGACTTCGGATTGGTAAAGACTTCGCCACTGGAGCCTATTTGGAGTGATAGTGATATTACTATGCCAGGATTCAATTTAGATACATTTAGGAGAGTTTACCTGTACGGTCTTGCTGTGTTCGGTACCGGTCTCTGTGAATCTCTTCTTGCCACCCATATCGTTGACGAGCTAACTGAGGTTAAAGGACGCAAGAATCGTATCGCAATTGGACAGGGTGTCGGAAATATTGTATCGGCTGTGTTCGGCGGCATGGGAGGAAGCGGTTCCATTGCACAATCCATTGTAGCAAACCATTCTGATGGAATCACCAATCTATGCACTTTCCTCACAGGAGCATTTGTGCTTTTGTTTGTGTATGCTGCCTATCCTATGGTGAACATAGTTCCTCTTGGAGCAATTGCTGGTATTATGATTTGGGCTGCGTTCAAATTGGTTGATTGGGAATCATTACTACAGGCTCTTGCAGCTCTTCTCCCGCTTTCTATCCGTGATCGAGTCAACTTGGACTGCAAGACACCTCGTTCAGATGCGCTCATCATGTTAGCCGTAATGGCAATAACTGTGTGCCTCGATTTGTCAATTGGTCTATTGTCCGGAGTACTCATCGCTGCATTCGTGTTTGTTTGGGACTCGTCAACCCGTGTTATTGTTGAGCGCGAGGTCAATGCTGAGGAATCTGCCAGCGTTACCTACAATGTGACTGGACCTCTCTTCTTTGCTACCGCAGGAGGGTTTTGCGATATTTTCCCCCTTGAGGAGATACAGTTTGATCCTGACGAAGTAGTAATCCTTCTTGAAGGCGCAGAAATATATGACTATAGTGGAATGGTTGCACTGAAGAAGGTGTACGACCGTTTCGCTGACCTTGGAAAAGTAGTTGCTCTTTCTTCAATCTCCCCAACTAGCAGAAGGCTAATGGAGAAGACCGCGTACATGTGGCAAGGAGTCAATTTCCTCGAAGTAGAAGAGGTTGATCAGAGCCTTGACCAAAGCACTCTAATCTCGCAGAGTGTGGACATCGATTGATCTGAAGGCAATCTCCCTACAGTATAATTGTAACAAAGATGGACGCCACTGAGCGTTGGTTTTTACGTGTGTTTATATAATTTGCAGTGATATAAAATATTTAGAAGTAAGAAAAATGCAAAAGAAGAATTTGTTTGTCTTCCTTATCTTTCATGCACCAACGTCTCGTTTCTATAGTAAGTCAGTAAGTGCACTTGAACTTGACTTGAATTTGGAAATGATAGTCGAAATTTTGATAGTAATCGAGCGACAGATGGTCTCAGCAGCATAGATACTAAATCTCACACGTTTTACGTTGATAAACGATTATGCGAGCATTCCTGATGTGTTGCCAGTCTTCTTCTCTCCAGATGGCTTGTCGCTCTTATTCTTTTCCGCTAGCTTGTCAAACTTCTGTTTTCTACCCTTCTTATTCTATTTCTGCATTTCAACAGTAATGGTATTTGGATTTGATAGCAGGTAGCAACAACAACAAATAACTGCAACGGACCCAACCAAGCAAAACGAACAAGCTTTGTCCATTCACCTTCTTTCTTGCATAGGATTTTCATGATCCCAGGCATGATGCTTACCATTCTGATCTCAGTACATGTAGCCAGTTGCTTGAATAAAAATATTAAAGCACAGAGCGACCAAGTTGAATCCTGGTTAATACATCAGTAAGCTACTAGTGTAGTGTATATACATACTGCTCTGTTTCTGTCTAGCATTAGCCTTGATAAGTACAATTATATTCTACTTTTTGATGTTCAAGACAGCACACATTAATATGACATGATCTGACATCTTGAGTTCAATGCTAGCAGATCTACTTTGAGATCAAACTGGAAAAAGAAAAACCTGATAGCTGATCATTGATAGTTGCTACGTCATCATTCAACGATTCTCTCGACATCCCTGCAACTGCTACAATATCTGGTGTTGCGGTCGTCACATTCTTAGTACCCTCGTTGTAGATTTGTGATTGTGTTGCTGCTATAGATGGTCCTTTAAACCCAGGGATGAATATTGACGTTGCCGAGGGTGCCGCATAAGACAAACCGCTATAGTTAGATCGCTGGGATGAGGATACTGGCTTCGAAGACCAAACACCACCAGCAACAGGCTCGAGTGGACTGATGTTATCAGATGATGCTTCTGCTTCAACGACGCCGCGAGAAGCAGACATTTTAGCAACAACACTATCATCAAAATCACCTCTGCCTACGACCGCAGAATCTTCCGAATCAACTCTTCTATCGTACAGATTCATGGCTGCAGATCTTCTGTTCTCAAAGATAAGCTGCTGATCCACAACAAATTGGTCAATTACCATGTTCAGATTGGATACTGTAGCCCAATCCTCCATTTGACTGGGAAACAAAAACACTTTTTCAAGAGCTTCAGCAACAGTTAGATCAGCATTTACACGACGGAGTGTCTGAACTTTATGATACACAAAAATGATCAAATTGAAGAAGCCTTGCAAAGGTTGGAAGATCATCGTCAAGACAGACAATAATTCTGTGGTTTCGTTCCTTTCCTTTAACACAAATTGAGCTAATCCAAATATCCATGTTATGAAAAAAGCTGCAATGTACATCAAAGCCTGTCGTCCGATAATACTAGACGTTTCTTGCGCATGTTTGAGTGCTTCATATTTTCCATCGACCTCCTCGCTCGGTTTGTCCTTCAAAGCTTTTCGTTGACTACGTGCATTCCTATAGAACGAATGGACAATGAGAGCCATTGTGATCATGAGAGTGATGAAGCCAAGACTGATTGTGGAATAGAACATTGGTGCGAATGCACCGCTCCCTCCCCCACCTCGGCATTCAGGATTGTCAACTTTGGTACAGTCGAGTGGATACGAATTTGCGACACAAAAAGGATCATATGGGCTTGGGTTCAACAATTCTTGATTTAGCAGTGCTGTGGAAGGTAGAGTAATAGAAATTACAAGAGACAAAATGAAAAGAGGAATCTCCAGATAATATCGAAATGTTATTTCCGTCATGTTATACCTCAAGGTGCACACATAGTAAATGTTTAGAATACCATTCATGCAAAACACAAAGGCATTTCCCATCATGAAGACAAGTCCTTGAGCCTCGCACGTGGCAATATTACCATATGATGGCATTTCAAAAGGATAAATGACATCTTTAGGCATCGGAATTGTGGTCAAGGCGATCGCCAAGGATGTTAAGCAATCAGCTGAACTCAACCCGACAATTATTCGATGATATGTTGTTTTGATCCCACTCATAGACCGCAGTACTATTGAGATAATAAGCATCGAGGATAAGAAGGATATGGATCCCGTCACCATTGGAATGATAATCCCAGCTTTTGTGAAGTAAAACGAGTCAATATCATTAGCAATTTCCTCTGACATGATACTCGTGTTTGTGATGTCCTCTGACATGATGCAGCTTGTAGATGCAGACGAATAACTTCGGATTAGGATAGGCAAGTGGACTAATGAGCAGAGGTCAGAAGAAGACATGAGTCTTTTTAAAGTCAAGACAGTCGATCCGCAGTCCCGGTAGAAGAAGTATCCTCAAGCTGATAGCTGATCATGTTCATGTTGGGCTTAACGCTATGTTCTAGGCCTTTTAGGAAATGCGTGCTTCAACAAGCTTCAACCAAGCGCTCCAACCACTGCAACACTAAAAACAGCTCAAACCTCCTAACTACTTTTGGCCTTCAACATATCACCCTGCAATCTCTTGCAATCACCAACTGTGGATAATTGAGAGATAATATAGAAGCACTTATCATAACTCACGCTTCTTTGCAATAAGAAAGAGAGGAACTCACACATCTAGCATGACAACTGATGGGGGGGCGCCATCAAACCTAGTTGTGGCAGCATCATCTGCTATTCTTGCATCTGCTGCTACCTACTACTTTGTATCTCGCATATCTTTATCAGAAAAAGGAGACGTTGCAGCCAAAACAAAATCTCAGCAAGGAAATCCTGACAAAAAAGAAAACGAACAACTTGGACCTGCGAAATCACCAGAGACTCAATATGAGCTCAATCTGAGAGGAAAAATTGACCGAATTTACGAGCAGCACGGTCCCAAACCATTTGAATTTGACAATGAAGTTGTATCAGTGTTTGATGACATGGTATCTCGAAGCGTTCCATTGTACTGTGAAGTGATTGATCTTGCCATTTACTGGTTTGAAAAATATTATGTACCAGGAACAAAAGTTTATGATTTAGGATGCTCTACAGGCACAACTCTTGACGTACTTGCAAGGGCTTCCAAGACTCTCGTCAACGAAACCAATAATCCTTGTCAATTTGTCGGCATTGATAATAGCGAAGCTATGGTATCTGCTTGTAGAGAGAAGCTAGAATGGGCGACGGAAGATAATATTGTCGACATTAGATGTGGAGATATCATCGAAGCAGGTATTTTAAATGCTTCGTTTGTGATTATGAACTACACATTGCAATTCGTTCCTGTCGCTCGTCGGCAGGAACTGCTTCAATCCATATCATCTGGATTAAACCCTGGTGGAATTCTACTCTTGTCCGAAAAGGTAAGAGCAGAATGTAGTGAGTTGCAAGAAACATGTACTTGGATTTACGAAGACTTTAAAGAACGTCGGAAGTACACAAAGCGCGAAATTGCAAGAAAGAAAGAAGCTTTGATGAATGTTTTGGTACCCTTTACAGAGGGAGAACTACGCAGTGCTCTTTCCTCAGCAGGTTTTGATAACGTGGAAATTGTCGCTAAATGGAACAATTTTACGTCCTTTGTGGCATGGAAATCTCCTCGTCTCCCGGTCACAATCACTGGAAAGAATGGCATGCACCAAAAGAAGGATCCGCCGACGAAAATAGTAACTCCCAATCTTGATGCTTTGTTCGACACATTCCCTGTATATCTGGATGATTACCTTGAACCAAAGCTTCTGAGCTTGGTCTGTAGACAGAGAATGGAAATTTTCGCAGATAAGGGTTTCAAAGCTGGTTCAATGTCGAATGACACTCTTCAGAAGTTTAATGCTATTGCAGAAATGATTCAGAAACTTCCTCAGTTGGAATCAGACACATTCATTGTCGACCAGGACGAATTATTTATTGGTGATCCAAAGGAGCTAACGGAAGATGAGATGGCAACTTTTCAGCAATGCATCAATGCATTGAAACCATGGAAGAAAGGACCACTTCGACTTTTTGGAACTAAAATTGATACAGAATGGAGAAGTGATTTGAAGTGGGAAAGGCTTCAGCGTGCTTTGCCAGAATTAAAAGATGCTGTGATATGCGACCTTGGCTGTGGCAACGGATATTTTATGTATAGAATGCTTGAGTATTCGCCAAAGCTAGTGATAGGGATTGACCCAAATCTACATGCATGGCTCGAGTTTAAATTATTTCAACGAATCAGGTCCGTTGACAATCTAAAATTTGAGTACATGCGTGGAGATATGATGGCTTCATTGCCTTTGGTGTTTGATGTAGTATTCTGCCTCGGTGTTTTGTACCATACCCCAGACCCAATGACAATGCTGAAAGATATCCACAAGAGCATGAAGCCTAAATCGGTGAGTAGTACCAATACGATGGTTTATCATATTGTACAAGTAAGTACTGTATGCATGTTCGAAAAATTCCTTGTCTCACAACAGTAGTGAATACATGAAAATCTTTTTCTGCCATCAAAAAGACCTTGATTGTTGATTGCCAGGGAATCCCCGGAGAGGATCATATTGCTCTCTTCCCAAGAAAACGGTATACACACATGAAAGGCGTTTATTTCCTACCTACGTTGAACACTCTCAAAAGTTGGCTGCAACGAGCAAACTTTAGAAACATTGAAGTCGTATTTAATGAGGAACTTTCCACTGATGAACAAAGAGCTACTGACTGGGCTCCAGTTAGAAGTCTCGCAGAATCTCTTGATCCAAATGATAGCACAAAGACAGTGGAAGGATATCCGAGAGCACATCGCTTTTACGTGTCATGTTTGAAGTAGATTTATGGTTCTTTAAAATAATACATTACGATACGATGGGTATTGATGTATCTACTCTAGTCATTGATATTTAGAATAATTACACAAAGTTTGAAGTCTACGAGAGGGTGCAACGGAAGATGTACAGACGTTCGTAGTGGAACACAAAAATTGTTGTGAAAACGAGGATCGAAGACGAGAGAAGATCTTTCTTTTCAACAAGAGGAGACCAGAGTAGGTATCGTAGATACGCTTCTCACCCTTCTCTATCACAACATCATATTCTAGCTAGCAATCATCTTTAATCAAAACAAGCACCATGAGTAACAACATAGATAAGAAGACAGAAGGAAGAGTTCTTCTTCCTTCTACAATTGTTCCAACAAGGTAAGAGATTAAATTATGATCTATGCGCTATGCGATGGTTATTTCTGAAAAGCTTTACTGACACGCATTGTTCTTCTTTAAAAGATATGATATCAAGCTTACTCCAGATCTTGAAGCCTTTACTTTCAAGGGAGACGTATCCATTGTGCTTGAAACTGCTTCAGATTTGGACAGTGAATGTAAGGAGATCGTAATGCACGGAAAAGAACTCTGTTTCATCTCTGCATCTTTCTCCGTTGCTGGGCAGGATTCTCGAGCTGTCGAAGCTGAGGAGATCCGTGATAACAAGAAAGCAACCACCGTTACATTTGTATTCCCTTCAGCAATTCCAGCGTCTTCTACTATCACCATGAACATCAACTACATGGGATTTTTGAACAATCAGATGGCAGGATTTTACAGGAGTTCTTACACAAACATTCATGGGGAGACGAAGATTATGGCAAGTACTCAGTTTGAGTCCCTCGACGCAAGACGTGCATTCCCTTGTTGGGATGAGCCGGCACGAAAGGCAGTGTTCGGAGTCACATTGACCGTTCCGCTTGAATTGACTGCATTCTCTAACATGCCTGAGAAGTGTAGCAAGACTTTGGAAGGAGGGAAGCTTCGCGAAACGACCTATCTCGATTCGCCCAAAATGTCTACCTACCTTGTCGCATTTTGTGTAGGAGAGTTCGATTACGTACAGGCGCAAACCGAACATGGAGTTCTTGTCAAAGTTTACACGCCTCCTGGAAAATCTCAGACTGGACAGTTTGCATTAGATTGCGCAACAAAGGCTCTCGACTGCTACGATGATTTCTTCGGAATTGAATACCCGTTGCCCAAGCTGGATATGGTTGCAATTCCTGAATTTGCCGCGGGTGCCATGGAAAACTGGGGACTTGTGACTTATAGAGAAGTGGATCTACTCATTGATCCTACTCGGGCAAGCAACAGTCAGAAGCAGCGTGTTTGCACTGTTGTTACACACGAATTGGCCCATCAGTGGTTTGGAAATCTTGTCACCATGGCGTGGTGGGATGATCTATGGCTTAACGAGGGATTTGCCAGTTGGGCGGAGAACTGGGCAGCAGATAAGATTTTCCCTGAATGGACCATGTGGGATCAATTCACTACAGGGCATCTTTCTTATGCTATGAAGCTTGATTCTCTCAAATCCTCCCATCCCATTCAAGTCCCGATTCGTCACGCTGAGGAGGTTGAAGAGGTGTTTGACGGAATTTCATACTGCAAAGGAGGTTCCGTGGTTCGCATGATCAGGGCTGTGTTGGGAATGAAGGCGTTTCAAACTGGTTTGGGCAATTACATGAAAAAATTTGCCTATGGAAACACTGAAACTGTTGACCTATGGGGCGCATGGGAAGAAAGTTCTGGTATGCCATTGAAAGAAATGATGGCTTCGTGGACAGAGCAGATGGGATTTCCACTCGTAAAGGTCATTGGTGAAACTTGGGAAGCCAACAAGGTCACTTTGGAACTTGAACAGTCTTGGTTCTTGTCGGATGGGTCGTCTGTTGATGGTGACAATAAGAAGTGGTGTATTCCTATTCTTACCTGTACAGAGGCTGGAACCCAAAAGGACATGATTTTCATGAGAGAGAAGACTGCAAAAGTTGAGATACCGCTCTCTTCTGTGAATGGGTGGGTCAAGTTGAACGCTGGGCAGGAAGTACCGATGCGAGTTCTCGCCACATCTACAATGATTGAGCGACTATCAGTGGGCATCAAAAATAAGTCTTTACCAGTTTGCGATCGTGCCGCTCTCGTTACAGATGGTTACGCTCTTGTCAAGTCTGGCAACATGAAGCCAGAGGAGCTGATTAAACTTCTTTCTAGTTATGTCAACGAAGACGCGTATATCGTTTGGCAAGGTCTTGCTGACGTTTTGAGTGGATTGGACACCGTTACTCAAGATGACGAAGATATGAACAGCAGCTTTAAAAAATTTGCTCGTAGTTTGGTGATTACGCTTGCGGACAAAATCGGTTGGGAGAAGCAGACTGAAGATGGTCATCTAACTGTGCTTCTTCGTAGCATTATGACTGGACTTCTCTCCAAATTCTGCAACGAAGATGAAAGTGTTGTAAATGAGGCCAAGACTAGATTCGCCAAGTTTCAAGAAGATCCTAGCGACATGCAAAATTTGCCTAGTGACATGCGATCATCTGTTTTCAGGATCATCTTGAAAAATGGAGGCGAGAAAGAGTGGACTGGGATCAAGAGTTATTTTTTCACAGCAGCTGACCAAGCTGAGAAAAAAATTGTTTTGGGAACCCTTGGCGCGTCAAAGGAAGCAAAGATGAAGCTGCAGACGCTGGAGTGGACAATTTCTGGAGAAATCAAATTGCAGGATTTCTTTTATCCCATGGGCAGTGTTGGTCATTCTTCAAGGGCGGGTGCTGAAATCAGTTGGCAGTTCTTCCAGGACAATTTCCAGACGATTAAAGATATGATTGGGAAAGGAAGTCCCTCTTTGATGGATGCCTGTATTATCAACTGCGCAGGCGGCTTCTGTAGCAGCGAGAAGGCAGATGAAATTGATGCATTTTTCAAGGCCAACCCACTTCCATCCAGTGCAAGAAAGATCGCTCAGTGCATCGAAGGCATGAAAATCAATGCAAAATTTCTGGAAATACTCAAAAATAGCGACTTGTCAAGCTCTGAATTTTGGGCGGCGTTTTAGAGATGTAGGGAGAGACTGGAAGAAAACTCAATTATTTTTTCATAACAATTAGTATGAGAATACATACTTACAGTAGTAGTCAATATTTACCCACTTCTTACAAGTGAGACTGGAGTGTAGAGTGTAATAGAAAGCATTCGAGTTGTAGAAGTATCGAACAGAAGTTTTTTCGAAATGTGTATTCTATGACATTTTTAGAATACACATTTTGAGCGCCATCGTACATCATGATTTTGTATTCTTCATGGTACAACTATTTAACAACCTCCATACTCCATACCCCATCCATACTCATTCTTCACCAACATCTCATCTCTACTCACAGATCAATAATGTCTGAAAAAGAGTCTTCTCTACGAGAGATAGCATCCACTCTCTGCAAAAGGGTTGACATTGGCACTGCAATTTTACCAAAACCACTATTTTCAGAGTGGGAAACATTAGATGGCACAAAAACAGAAATCGAAAATGCTACTTTAGCATGCCATGATCCAGATATAAGTATCACTTCATGTTCGCAAGAAACACAGTATGCAAGCATTGTAGCATCCGAATTCAATGCCATTGTCATTGAGCACCATCTCAAATGGGCGCCGCTATGCCAAGCACTTCCTGGACCGATCAATGCGAACACACCCTCGTTGCGCCTGGGCCGTTACGACTTTGCACATTGTGATGCAATGGTGGATTGGGCGATCGCGAAAGGCATGAAAGTCAAGGGACACGTTTTGTGCTGGCATGTGACAACTCCTGATTTTGTAGAAGAAATGAGCAGCGAGAGAATTCGTGAAGAGCTGAAAAGGCATATATATACTACAATGGCCCATTTCCGTGGGAGAATCAAAATGTGGGATGTCGTCAATGAATCTCTGGCACCGGATGGTACTCTCGCCAATAATATATTTCTCCGTAAATTGGGGCCGATTTACATAGAAGACTGTTTCAAGTGGGCACATGATGCTGACCCTTCGTCGTTTTTGATTTACAATGACAATAAAGTGGAAGGAATGAATGGTCCCAACAAAGAGAAAGCAGATGGGTTTTATCGATTATTGAAGGATTTGGTTGATAGAGGTGTTCCTATACATGGTGCTGGAATGCAGGCCCATTTCAATGCGGGAGGTGTGGGTGATAGACAAAGGGTGCCCACGCCACTGCAAGTAAAAAATCAGATTCGAAGAATTGGTGACCTCGGCTTAAAAGTCAATATATCTGAAATGGATGTACGAGTGAGCAAATTGAAGGCTAGTGCGGAAGTGAAGACTTTAGCGCAACGGCAAATATATCATGATATCATTGCCGCAGCATTGAGCGAAGAAGCTTTCGACGGAGTATGGTTGTGGGGATTCTCTGATCGTCATGTGAGTGCAATTCCTCTTTCCTTCTTTTATAATATTGCAATCTGTTCACAACAGGCATCATGATTCTAATCGTTATCTCTATCTTGCCTTTGCACACCTGAAGACCTGGGTAAGTAATTTTTACTACGACGATGCACCTTTGATCTTTGACAAGAAGTATCAAAAAAAACCTGCGTATTACGCATTAAGGGATGCAATCAGAACACTTTCTGTTGGAGGCATAGTTAGCGGCAATGTGAAACTGAATGAAGAAGGAGAGCCTTGGGGACACGAATGGATGCCAAATCAAGATAGTATGACTACAACGGATATCAGCGGTGATAGCAGGCCAGATTGGGAGCAGACCTGACCGCTGCGCGTGAACATACAATCATTCAAAAATCAAGTCCGTATACTATAACTAGTACAACTTGACATTATTTAGAGATGCATTGTGTATTGTATATTGCTGTGAGTTACGATTTTTTATTCGGTTCACTCTTTTGGCGAGGAAAGATCGATCTTATTTTCCTCTGTTGGTGTTTCTTCATCTTCGCTCTCAAACCAGGGAGCAACGCCCGCCTCGTCAGGATCAACTCCTAATCTCTTCATCTGCCACTGTCCAATAACACTGGCAGGGCTAATTGGACCCCATCCTCTCACGGTACCTTCCACAAAATAAAAATCTTCCACTGTCCCGGCCCATAGCTTCTTCCCTCCCCAGCCTCCGAATGTATCCTTGGTGATGGAAATAAACTGGGACGCTACATCAAAATTCCACTTCCCCTCACCTCCATCTCCCCAAACGGCAAAGAATTCACCACCCTCCTTGACAACTAAGCGGCACCAGGTCTCTTGAATTTTATTCTTTCCATCCATGACGGTACCAACTTTCCATTCGGATCCATAGAAATCGCTTTCCTTCAATATTTCATATTCTTCGTATTCCCATTCATCGTCATCATCGTCATCAGCACTGGTGTTAGCCACGGGTACGGATTCTCCTTCCGATAAACTGGCTGCGTGGATGGCAGTATTTCTTGCAGGAGTGTTCAGTAGATTTTTCCCAACTAGATTTTGTGTTGAGCGTACTCCATTTAGTTGAGGAGCGAATCCTAATGTTATTGTCAGTAAAGTTGAGAACAGGCAGATTTTATGAAGAAACATGTTGATGATGGTGATCAGTTAATGGAATTCAAGTGCTGATTGCATTGATTGCGTTGTGAAGGTGTATATAGGTACTGGGAAGTGGGAAGTGGGAACTTGGAACTGGGGTAGTAAGTGGAATACAAAGATGTTGTTTCTTTGCGTCTCGCTAGAGAGCTTGTGTCAAAAAGCTTTGTTTGTCTCTATTTGTTCCAAATCAGTCTTGAAGCTCGGGTTGCCAGACAGACGGTTCTCCCAACCGTCCTACCTGGTGCAGTTTTTCTTCCATGTCACCTTCGTGCGTTTTCTTCAACTTCCAGCAGGAAGATTTTTTGTGTTTGTGTTTTTTGATGTGGGTGACTGGGTGACGGGTGACACACAACCCTCAACCATCAACCTACGAACAAACTACTACAAAATACAAAATATAAATTAGAAACTCATCCAAACCATCCTCATCATCATATCTACGCTTTTTGATACCCTCTACACTTGGAACTACAGATATTACATTTTGAATATATCTCTTTATCGCAATACCAGCCTCTTGTTGAATAACCTATCAAGATTCCAACATACATTATTTGCAGAAGGCCAACCAACTACTGCCCTTCATCCACATCCGATCAACACATTTTCCTTTCCTACAACTTCAACTGCTCATCAATAGCAATAATCCAATCCTGCAAAGAATCAACATAAACACAAAAGATGACAAGATTCTCATTAATGTGCCTGCTCGCCATGGCATCAACAACTGCTGCTTTTGCACCTGCGCGTATTGCTACAATTCACAAAGTTGCACAGTCGCCTTTTGCCACAAATGGTAAATCTTCTATACAACCAACCAGTGCCTTTCCAAACGCTCTCATGCTCGAAAGCAAAAACAAAAACATACACAATCATCAAAGAAAAATGACTAGAATGAACTTGGCGGCTGCAACTGGTGCAGCTACTATGATGGGAATTGTATCGGGAGGAATACTTGGTGGCGCACTTCATGCTATTGCAGGTGAGTTGTTTTCATGATTGCCGTAGTCTATCATTCAAATTATTTTATTTCCTGGCACCAAAAGTCTAGACCATTTTCCATCTTTTGGAGAGGAGAGGAATTAACGGCATGCTCTCCTCCATGTAATGCAATGCACCCAAATTCTAACATTTCTCAAATTGTTTCACGATCTCAGGACCTGATCATCTCGCAGCGCTGCTGCCCAGATGTTGTGGGCAGAGATGGTACAGAGCAGGACGTATTGGTGCTCTTTGGGGCATGGGACACGGTATCTCTGCTACTATACTCGGCTTAACCGCATTCGGTCTTAAAAATAGTGTATCAAACATGCCTGGGGTCAAGGGAATGCTCATTGGAGCCTCCTCTGCTATGGAAGTTGCTGTCGGTGCTTCCCTCATTTTCATTGGATTATTAGGTATCAAAGAAGCGAAGGAATTTGGAAAAGAAGATGATAATGTGTTGCTGCCTGAATCTGAGATGACGGAGGAAAGCTTGCAGGCGCAGAAGCGTGCAGTGGTGTTCAATGGTATTTTGCATGGATTTAGTTGGGATGGAGCACCTTCGTTGGCTCCTGCGCTTGCTGTTGCGACCTGGAGGGGGAGTATATCTTTTCTTCTGGCATACTCTCTGGGAACTGTGGGAGCTATGTCAATTACAACGACTCTAATTGGAGAATCGACTCGTAGAGCTGGTGAAATCTTGGAAAAACCAGATCTTCCCCAAAAATTGAGTTTAGTTTCTTCCTTCCTCGCCATTGCTGTCGGAACTTTCTGGTGTTATCTTGCATTCAAGTAAGTGAAATTTTAAAAAAGAAATAAAGAAATAAATAGTGAGCGACGTTGTGATCGGTTCTGCTAAATTTGATGTTCATAGTTCATAGCGTTCTATAGAGTGTATGTGTGCCATAACTAGAGCTCATGGTAGGTTCACTTCATATAAAAATTGAGACAAACATATTATAAGGAACAAGTACCTCCGATGGTCATTAGAGTACGAATGGTGTCAGCCCAATGCCATCGCAGCAAGCTCGCAAGCATAGTAATTGACTCCAGTCTATCTCTATCTATACAATACATGTTTTAACAGTATTTCCCCTTCAAGCCTCGAGAGGAAAGGATCCAAAGGCAATTAAAAGGCTGAGGTCAGCGGCCCAAAGATCACGAAGCAGCTTGACAATGAACGCTTCTGAACAATTGATGGAAATACAGCTATCGTGGCAATAAATGCAGTCATCGTGTAATGTGAATTACCAGATAGATGTGAAGAGCCAGTGCAAAGTCTTCAGCGACTCGCCTCCAATGTCGCCGGGAGTGACGGTGGTGGAATGAAGAAGCATCGGTAACACAGAGGTCATAATGAATTAGAGAATAACACGCCGTAGAAGAAACTGAACGAAATGCATATACCATATTTATCGCATTCGTTCTGTTCGCGCTCTGGCTTTTCTTTGAGGTCGCATGCTGAATTAGTGCTTATTTTCCTCAATATATTTGGCCGTAAACTAGATTAGCAATAGATCAGATAGATTTGTTAAGAATCAATCGGAATGAAAGCACATGCGATCTGCTTAGAGAAGATTCGTGTGTTGAAAGATTCATATCTTTCTAATCAGTCTGCAATACTGTATAACATGACCATCAAAATCGAAGGTCGTTTAACAAGCACTTGGTGTTAACGTAAGCAGAATCTCAACAGGCCACTTTGACCATTACCTAATGAGTGATTTGAGAACATTCAACATCACGTAGTCACAGCAGATCAAGGATCCAGTTCCATCCAAGCAGCAGATCAAGGATCCAGTACCGTCCACGCAGCAGCTCTAGTTTTAGTAGTCAAACCAGAGGCAACTAAAATAGGAACAGTTCTCCTTCGCTCCATCTCATGTTGATGCGTTTCAGACTAGCTTGGCGGACTCCCAGTTACAATTTCTTCATGACTGTGTTTGAGTAAACGCGAAGACTGTGTACTTCACTGAAATATTTCCCTTGACCAGATTGAGGACGTAGCTTTATTCTTCCTTGTAATTTTTGTTATGCTGAAAAATGTTGATGGTTACAGCACCCATTGTTCTCAAGGGCATCATAACGTAAAGTTTATGGTGAACGGCTACGCGATTTTGTGATCTTTGCTGATTGCTGAAATCAATTGAGATTCATAGTCAAAACGAAGAACGTGAACTAATGTTTGAAAATAGAATCATGAGTAATCCTGATAGTAAGCTTATTCTCATTCATACGATACATATTTTCTACTATTAAAACTGATAAATTGAGGTTACAGGTCACTCTCGTACACGAATCACGACTTTTTACTCTCCTTTGCTACGTTGAGCTTCAAATTTGGCTAAGAAAGCTAAATCTGTATCCGTTTGACCGTTGAAATTCTGCGACTGCTTTGTGATGACAGTGATTTAATTAATGTCTTTTTCGCTCAAAAATATTTTAGATTTTCGCAACTCCAAAAAGCGCCCAAACCAGCCCAAACGTCTAATTTACAAAGAGTCCTCTTAGTCACTTTACTAAGCATCAATCATGCCATCCCTTGCTATGCAAAATTCGATGGCCGCGTCTTTAGATGTAGTTATATCAGTCGGCTTCGTCCGAAGCATCGTCGTGACTGAGGCTAAGAGACGTAAAGATTGGAATACTAACGCCGAGCTTGATTCTATTAAAGCAGTCGTGACCGCCATGGTTCCAGCTACTGGCTATCAAGCTGAGGGGTTTCTCTCTAGCGGACCACTTGAGTCTCCAAAAAGAGTGGGAGAGGTGATGCAATATAATGCTATCTTCCCTCTCAAAAGGAGAAATAGTAATGGTGCTCCTACAAGAATCACTCTGCCTGGTTTGATGCAGCAGCAAGACATAAATACTGACGGTGAAGAGTTTCCAAGTCGATATAAAAGACAGACCGTTGAGCTTCTAATCACTTTAGTTTATGGTAACGAAGCAATAGCACTTGGGAAAACTACTCTACTAATCACTGGTGAAGAAGTGAAGACAAAACAGAGTGATTTGCCTATTGATACTGGGAAGAAAGCTGTAATACAGCTTAAAAAGAAGAGCAAATTTCCTATCAAGAGTTCGTCCTCTGTCTCATCCAACAAGCAAGGTGACATTACACCAACATCTTTTAAATATGATCGTTGCCGCCGAAAATACCAAATTGAAAAGGATGCTGTCCTTCGCGCATACGTTAAATGCGTTCCTTCTGATCCCTATGGGCAACAACACAACACCCGAGGAGTAATGGGATCCATATCTCAACGATACAACGAATCGAATCGATCAGCACCGACTCATAGAAATCAAAGTAGTATCCCAAAAGTCATTACTCCTGGCATGGGATTTGAGCCGTCCATGGGAGGATCGGTGTATTCTAATGCAGGGTTAAACTCTGTGACTGGCAGCTATGGAAGAGGAAATAGCTCTTCTCCCATGACAGAATATAGGGACCACAGTGGGCGCACTTTCCACCAAGCAGGAAGTAGGGCTCAATCAAATTCAAGAACGGCACAACTTCCTTCTGTTGATGGCAACGGTAGTATGCACAATTCCTCGCATGCTAGAACACCACCACCTGGTCATCTAATGACACGTCAGAGATCGAGTTCTACGCCTAGGCAGAGATCTAGCGCTTCAGGAGGTCATGGAAGCGCATATGGTGGCAGTTCCTACAATGGTTCACATCCTGACTACAGCTTTAGTGGTACCGGTACTCGTGGAAGGTCAGCCAGTAGGGGTAGCAATCATCAGCAGTATGGCGGGAGCTCATATGGTTCTCCTAGCAGGAAACCTGGTATGCATCAGGGCGGTCAATATGGTGGTAGTCATTTTAACAGAGCAGGGGCTCCTCCACAAACGCGATCGCAATCGCCACATGTGATGTACGCAAGGCAGTATTAATGGAAATTTATTTAAAAGATTTTGTAGTAAATTTTCTTTATTTACACACACAAGGCACAACACAGCAAGTTTAAGTGTTTTGTTTAGGGTTAGGGGTTGAAAATTAAATTTCATTGACGACAGATTGACTGATGGCGTTAAGAAGTTGAACCAAACTGATACCCTTACTCGCTAGCTAACTGCGAAGCAGATGAGAAATTATCGGATCAATAATTACAGACCTCTGAATGATAATTCAAATTTTTAACAGTCATCTTTCTTGCTTTGATGATGCATTGCCACTAAAATATGATTTTTCTGGCCAATCTCAAATCGCTAACCACAAAATGGGCGGGATAATAATTTAAAAATCTATCAGGGTTTGTGATTCAATGGACTTTCCGTGAACCAAACGTCAAAAAGCTCTCAAGATCCTGGAATTTTACAATTTCGTCTTCCCTAATACTAGCAGACTGAAAGAACTCCTCCAAGCTCCCCCCTCTACATTCCCATACAATCGTTATTACTTCGACCTGCAAAATGACGGATTACCCCACGGCGTCCGCAGCCATTGCAGATGCGATTGAGCGGATTTGTCATGATATGATCATGGGCTTGGGTAGCAGGGATGAAAATGAGAAGAAGCTAGAGGTACGATCTCACCACCGTTCAATCGTAATATATCCTCTTGTCGTTCAAGTGTGTTCCTTCTTTATTCCCATTCACATACAACTTTTTCTCAAACTACTCCATCATCAGTTTTTCTTGAATATGACCACAGCAAAGAAGCGATTCACTAAATTTGGCAAATTGAGTGCTGCAATGAAGTAAGGCTCTAAATAGCTCAAGCTGTTTCGTAACATTGTTTTAACCTTTTATTAACCCATCTTTTGAAAATGCGACTGAAACCTCTGCGTCTCCTCCTTCTCAACAATTCCTCATTGATTTGATGACAAAAGGATGGCAGGTCTAGCGAAAAGGTTTTCCAAATTTACAGAATTTGATCCGTTTGAATGGGATGAGTTCCTTCAACCGTTTCGAGAATGTCGCGACATTTTAGTAAGGCAAGACGCAACAATTATGATCCATCCCCACCTCCATGCGGCTTTATACTCTGGGACGCACACTCTAGAGAAAGTTGTTGCTAATCCATTCACAAATAATGAATTGCGTGATTCTCCAGTGTTTCAGCAGCAGTACCATGATACAGTCAAAGAGTGTCAGCTGCAGAAGGTGATGAGCATAATTCGACCATATGTATTAAGCGATGGTGTGATGGACGAGAATACTGCAGCACAAGCTTTGTGAGTGCATCAATTATGCAATTTATTCAAAATGTAGAAAGAAGTGGAACACTGACTTGGACTTGTCTTTGATTTTAATAGGGATACGATCAAAATAAACTTCAAAGATGAAGATAATTACAGCACCTATCTCTTGTCATTCTTTGAAAAATCCGGAAATGGCAAGACTCTTCCTCAAATGAGACCACTTGATGAGGTGAAAGACATCTTCTGTTCTAGAAAAGACCTAAGTGTTGCTCGCTGTGCCAGAAAATGCGAACAGTTGCTCCAAAGTATGTATCAAGAAGTATATGGAAATCATACACCGATGCCATCCTTTGTAGGAACTCCGATGCAACCGCATAACAAGCAAACTGCGTCAACGAATGACGTCTTCCTGTCGGCCAATGAAGAGGAGGAAGAAGAGGATGCAATGACTGCGTCTGCGTTACGTGTCAAGACCACTCCTCGCAAACGTATTTCTACTCGCTTCCTGTCGGCCAATGAAGAGGAGGAAGAAGAGGTTACAATGACTGCGTCTGCGTTACGTGTCAAGACCACTCCTCGCAAACGTAGTTCTACTCGCAAACGTATTACTACTAGTATTTACAGCCCGCCAGAGAATAGATCACCAAAAAAGAAGAAAAGATTATCGATAGCGGAGGAAGGGCTTCTTGTGGAAGTGGAGAAAAGGGGGTTGGATGGATTAGATGTGGAAAACGAACTTTCCTCAGCAGTTAAAAAGGTGTTGTCAAAACGGAAGAGAAAACAGCCGGCACGCTTTGATACCGAGTTTTCTGATTTTTCAAATCAAAGGACTACGCAAGACGAATCTGATGAGAAAATTGTTGAACTCGACGAAAAGAGTTCTGCTGCGGAGTTAGTGGTGCAAGACAGTAATGACGATGCTGGCGTAGAGGAAGATGTTGAGAGAGATTCAGAGGACGAGGAATCAGATCCTGAGACAGAGGCAATTGAAGCGGAGGTAGGACTTCTTGTGGGAGTGGAGAAATCGATCGAGAAGGCAAGAAATGAACATAGTGAGAAAGCTCAAAGGGATCAAATTGATGCCATGTCTAACGATGAAGAGTCGATGCGGCAACCAGTTGCCGCTCCGCAAAAAAGGAAAAAATGGACGGAACAAGAAACGCATTCTCTCAAGGTAAGTTGATTATGATTATATCCAGATGACGCCCCGTTTTACGTCCACTTTAACATTGATTGATTCCAACAGCTCGGAGTTCGAAAACATGGAGTAGGGTCCTGGACAGCAGTGAAAGAAATGTTTCCGACTGTGCTCGAATACCGAACCAACGTGCAAATTAAAGATAAATGGCGCGTCTTGGTGAAGAACTTTGAAGTTTCGTAACCGTTTTCGTAGCCATTGTGTCCGGCAGACACTCTCTGGGATTTAGGGTTAGTGTTTTAGGGGTCAAGAATAATATCATTTGTAAAGGGTAATATTATATAAACATCATTACGTAATTCTATACCCCTCCCTTTTTTATGGAAATGCTTTATCTAATTTGTTACGAGTTAGTTTAACTAGCATCACGGCTGCCAGAATTCAATTCAGGGCAATGCTATGTGATCCAAATTGCAACTCGCGTAAAACCAATCCCGAATTGGCATTACTCTGTAGCATATTCTGTAGTATTTATGCAAATCGCCTCCCAAGGCTTAGTTGTGTGTACATATCCCTATACACCCGATAGATCACAGCCATCGTAATCGTCTTCGCTCTCAAAATAGTTGGAATCTGAATCATCATCATCATGATCGTCGTCCTCTCTATATTCATCGTTTTCTTCGAAGTCATTCAGATCCTTAGTGGTAAAAGAGCTCACACTAGAGAATCTAGTTTCCTCTTTCGACCTACTTCTCTGATCAAGGGTATCTAGCTCTGATTCCAGTAAGCTAGAATCCCTTGCTAGAGGACTATTCCGTTTTCCGTACAGCTGTTGACTTGCATTATGATGATCCTTTCCTGCAGACTCATATTTTCTGCTATTATTGTCACAGCTTCCAGGCTTGAACCATTCTTCGCTTCTCTCACCTTGACCCCGGTCCCTCTTTTTGACTGGTTTAGAGATGGCACTGCCGCAAAAAGAAATAACAATTTCTTTTTCATCTAACTTCCGGCATCCGTTTCGAATAGTAAGTGTTCGGTCCCGTAGACAAACCATTGCCTGCCATTCTTCCAAAACATCCAACCCCAGCAGCATGTCCACAGTCTCCCCCTGCATGATACGATCTTCCAGTACTGCAATTGCAGGAGAAGAATCAACTAATTCATCCCCATTTCCCAAGAGAAATGAAACGGAATTAGCTGGAATTCTGCCCAGGACACGGCATGATACGCCTGCCACTCCACTAGCATGTCCAGCATACCTCGTATCGATCAGGTGTGCAATACCAGCTCGTTTCGCAGCATCATAAGTCATTACAGTAACTTGAGCTCCTGTGTCTACAAAGGTAGATATTGGTACTGGTACTGCATCATATGCATCAGAATCGTGCTGGAGTGTCAGTGCCATTGGTATTTGAATCAAACGACTTGTTTTCGGATCGTTTGAAGAGTCAGAGAACTTGATCTTGCTGGCCTTTCTCCCTCTAGAAGCAACAGTGGAAGCAGCAGCAACACTAGCAGTATAATCTTGAGTGAATTGCATTGACAACGGTCCTTTTGGTGAATTGGAGGAAGAAGCAACGAATTCCTGCTCGTGATTGTCTTTTTCGCTATCGATTAGAAGAGGATTTTTCCTCTTGTTCTTCTTGTTACCCTTGCGTGTATTCTTCTTTCCTACAAAAGCGTGCGTTTCTGCATACCTTTGTGCTTGAGAGTGAGAATCTTTAGTCGATGTGGCTGTGACTGCTGTAGTTGATTTATGTTTTCCAAAGAAAGGTGCCTGTCTCGACGATGCCAAACTAGGGTGATGCACTAGCAGGCTGCAAATGATTAACGACGAAGCTGCTGCTTTCATCGTCATGATTCTGAAACGCTTTGACTTTAGCGTAACTGTTTTGTTTTTAAATCCTTTACACTTGTTTCTTACAAGTTACTGTTATGTTTTGGTTCAAGTGTGTTTACCACAAGATTGAGTCCTTTGTCAGTTGTCAGTTTCGATTTTTCAGTTTGCAATTTTGAAACGTTTTTGTGAAAGTATGTGATCAAACGGGTATTATAATTCTGTGCTGACCGTTGTTCAAAGGGGTATTGAGTTGGTACAGAATAAATTGACATTTGGCACATATTTAGGTCCGTTGGTGAGGAACATATTCATAATGACAGTTAGTTCAAGTCTTGTTGAGAAGTTGCCGTTACATTTTATTTCCAGAATATGATGATTGGGAATATTTGTTGGATTGGGAAATTCGAGACATTCTTGTAAGACTTTATAAAATGAGAATGCTCTACAACAACACGCCAAACCACCATCGCAAAAACTTAACTCATAATATATAATATGTCAATAGAGGTCAATAGTCTGATCTTAGAGTGAATGCGAATGAATTGCTTTGCATAAATTAAATCTGCCACAATTAGAATCAAATCCTGTCAAATCTTTGATAATTCGTTTCCCTTGGAGATAACAATATTATCACATTCAGAATCCTGCGTCTTCTTCTTGTAACAAATCAATACAAAAAACAGAATGCTATTTTCACAAAGCTTTGAGGAATCAGCTTATTATTATGACAGTGATGTGATCTCAGGGATAGACTCGTTCTCCACTATCGACAGCATTGGTTATTCCCACTTTTGGTTAGATAATTCTGTAAGGAAGGGAACTGTTCGTGCTGCCGCAAATAATGGAAACTTTTTCGATAAGTAGGGTGATCAACAGCATCGCACACATGTTGAACATTCCATGTGAGATTGAAAGTTATGATCATGACGATGATGATATTGATGATGGTACTTACTACAGTACTAATAGAAGCTCTAGAGATAGCAATGACGACTCTGCAATTTTGTTCTCAATTAATTACAAGAAAAGAAAGGAAATAGATGGGATATTGAACAAAGCAATACAAAAAATAAACAATATGACAATGTTTGGAGCTGAGAATGATAGATGCTCTCTGTCGATCTGTTCTTCCGAAGGAGGATCTTTGTATTCCTGTGATTGCTATTCGTCTACTTTTGACGATTTGGACGGATATCTCGGTATTGATGAAAACACTAAAGTTGATTACAATTCTTCAATGGCCCAGCTCTATTGAGCTATCGATACAAAGAGCTTGGAAGATGCTTCGAAATGGATAAGGAATGATCCTGGTATGGCAAAATCTTGGGTTTACCGTAAAAACAAAAACACCAATGAAATCATGTGGAACTTTCTGCCATTGCATTCAGCATGCTTCGCTCATGCACCAATTGCCGTGGTGAAGGAACTCATTCGTGTTCACCCGCAGTCTGTCTATATTACTGCACCAGGTGATAAACTCCCAATTCATATTGCATGCGAAACTGCAGCTAGTCCTGATGTCGTCACTTGTCTTGTCAGCGCCTATCCGGAAGCACTGTATCATTTAGATGTGACTGGAAATACTCCTTTGCAATTGTGCGTATTTTCAATGATTGGCAAGAATAGATCAAAGGGAGGATTCTGACAAATTTGGCTATAGGGAATGGAAAGTCCAAGAGGAAGAAGAAGAAAGTAAGAATCTTCGTGAGCCGGGGAGGCAGTAAGAAGGCCCGCTCTACGTCATGCCAAGATAATATGCATGAGTGAGGTGTTTAAAATTTTGGCGAAGTTGTGCAGAGGAAATACCAAGATGTGAACTGCATTGATATATTCTGAATGATGAATCCTAGTAGTGAAATTTTTTTGGTTTCTGGTCTTATTTTCAAAGCATTAGTCAATAAGCAATAACCGACATATACATTATGCATTTTTCATTATATGTACAATATAATGAAACTTCAATATGCCTGTGAACAATGAGATAGGTAGAGAATATCTCGGTTCATAAAGATAAGAATACATCTTCAAATTATTGGGTCAATGAGAGCACAGTTCTCAAAGATGTATTGCAAAGGCGTGTCTAAATATTGATCAGGACTAAGATCGCTGATGAAACTTCAATTATTAACTATTCGGAGAAAGTGTAAGAATGAAGAATCTTGCCCCATCTTCGAGCTCAACCAGTAGCTGGATCTTTACTATTCAAGCATTTTATAACAATTCAATTTTATAATGGTCTTGATCTCCAGGTGCATAAGATTTAGGGAGCGAGGCTGGAATAATTATGCGTTTGTTAGGGTGCAGATTACTGTTGTGATGTATGCAGAAAGTACAATGTAGTGTGGTATCATCTTTTAATCCTTCTTAATATTATGTAAAAGTGGTATGTGCAAAGTTTGAAGTAACACTTTGTCTTCAGAATGCCGGATGGGTGTGCAATATATTTGGCTGTACAAGTGTATCTATTGGAAAATCAAGTAGCGCTTACAGTTCCGTGACATTGTGGTATGTTTTCAACAGACAAGAGCGAATGTGTTTTGCTACATCCTTACTCTGTGACTGGCAACCTTTTCTCTTACTCTTTAACTGGGACGTCGAGAGGAACTTAATCTCTCCATCTTGAAGATCTGCAACCTTATCAAAGTATCCATCAAAAGCCTTCGCGAGGACATTGCCCTGCCACTCCTCGTCTACCTCAACAAGGTATCGAATCTCAGCATTGGGGTCGTCACTCTTCAACATCTTTCCAGGTCTACATGTTACGAGCTGATCAACAGACTTCTTGGGGTCAGAGCAATTGCAGTAGCCACGTTTGTTATCACGTCTAACAACCTTGAGCACGCTCTCAACAAATTCTTCAGATTCTACTCCAAGCTCGTCACAGAGTTCGCGAAGAGGTCCAAACGAGAAACCATTGTTTCTGTTAAATAAGTAGGGGAAGGACTGGTGAAGTGTGTATCCCTCGCCAGTAAGTTTTCCAAGATCCTTTGACATCTCACCTGCCCAAAGAACAGCCATACCAACACACTGCCCATGAAGACGAAGTGCCTCAGGAGCCATATCAATTCCACATTTTTTGGCCTTTAAATACAAGTCGTTTGCAAAAGCCTCCACCCCGTGTCCAAGAGTATGTGCATACTCGAAGAGAAGGGCACGGTATTTTTCAAAGGGGTCAGAGTAAGCAAGGAACATTGCCTTCGCGCAGACAATCTCACGGTTGATGGTAGTGAGGAAAGAAAAGATAGAGTCCTTCTTCTCAGCAGGCAAGTTGTAAAAGGAAGCACGGAACTTCTTCATCATTTCCTTGCGCTCGTCCATAAGGGACTCAAGATCCTCCTCCCGATCACTTTCGGAGTCAGAAGAGGACCCAGAGTCGGAGTCGATTGTAGCAAGAGATGCCATGGAGGGAAGGGAAGAAAAAATCTTCCCGAACTTGGATCCAAAAGAGTTTCCGGCCTTTTCTACCTGCTTTTCCTTCTCAAGAGCAGCGTCACGAAGGACAGCAATCTTCTTTCCGATGTTGATGATATTTCTCTTCTTTTTAAGAGTGGCAGGGCTTTCAATGAAGTTCACGAGATTATCAAATCCCTCAACCTCTTCTAATATCTTCGTGAAGTCAGATGCAAATTCGACAGCTCCGAGAATATTGTGGAAGTCGCTTGCGCCAACGCTGGAGTTGGCCATACCGAGCATATTCATTGTTTTAGTTGCTTCTCCAACAGTCGCATGAGCATTAGCTGAAGATATTGTGAGAAGCCACTCATTGACACAGAAAGCAAGCTGAGGAAGGTAGAAAGCTCCAAGAATGTTTTTGGAAAGGATCTTATCATCGACAACAAGAGAGAATGCCTTCTTCGCTGATGTAACAGCATCGTTGTAGTGCATTGGGGTAGTTGGGACCTCAATGAAGTCAGAATTTGTTAATGCAGCAATAAGACCGATGCAATTACCATTGACTCCGCCTCCAACAGCAAGAATTACTGGGGGCGCTGTTCCGTTTCTAGCGTTGTTGATGGTTGATAACAAGCGATCAGTGGCATAGTTGTCGTATCTCTTGTAGGTCTCCCCAGATTTGTGAGTAAAGAGCATACCGTTGTCCTGCCCTAGAGCACTAAGCATATCTTCACCGTATCCAAGCGCATCGCAGGTCTCACCACAACTCACGATTGGAGTGAACCCCTTGGGGTACTTGTCCTTAAGAAGGCTTGCAAGAGACTTGAGAGCATCATCACAAGATCCATTATGAGTGAGCATTGGCAGAGTTAACCCACCAATCTTGAAAGGAATTTCAATGACGCTTGATTTTCCTTCTTCTGACGAAATGTCAACAGGCATCCATGTTTTTACCTTTTCAGTCGCTCGTTTCGATGTCAAACCTCCAAAGATGGCGTGAACAGAAAATTTGCCCATTCTTGCAGAGGTTAAACCATCAATATCAAAAGATCCGCTTGGCGTTGTAAAACGGAGCATATCTCCATATGATTCACGTCTCGATAACAGGGCGACCTGGAGACCACGAAACGGAAGCATACCAATAAAAGCACCATATGCATCCATTTGACTATTGTGCCATCCAACAAAGATGAGAATAGACGCTCGATCGGCCTTGGCGAGCAATAGACTCGAAGCAGCCTCGAATATTGTATTGTACTCCTCCATCGGAGTAGCTTTAGGATTGCACCCTGCCTTATTCAGACGATGTATGTGTAACTCTTTTTTAAGTGCCTTAGCTCCATTCGAGATAGCCTCGATAGACTTCTCGGCTTCCTTGCTATGAACGCTCAGATGTGGTCCAACAACGTGAATGCTAGTGAAAGCATTACGTCCCTTGGGTTTTGGGGTTTGATCTAGAATAGTCTGGACATAGTCAGCAGAATTACTGCGAGCTTCATCCACCCTGAGTGAAGAAAAAGACGAACATGTGAGTTATTGTGAGAAGATAATCAAGTGGAAGTGGATTACCAAGGTATTTGCAACAATTGATACATTTCTCCATTATGTCGTTTGAACATTAATCAAACACATCAAATTGGTAGTGTCTCGATTCTAATTGACGATTGAGAATTTGACAACGAATGCAACAGAACAAAATGTAAGGTGCAATGAATCGATCACAAATAGAATCGATTGTGATCAAACAATGTGGCCACTCAAACAAGCCTAATAAGGAATGCTTCCTAGAAACAGAGGAAATGCCATTCGAGAAAATCAATTCCAGTTCCAATCGAAGGTAACATGGTTTCACTTTGACCAAATACTTCCATTCATGAAAACACAAATCGTTGTTGCGGTTTGAATTCGATATGGAGACCAGGATGTCACATTCGATGATCAAAGGAAACAATGCAGTGGCAATGCAGTAGCAATGCAGTGTTGTAGTACTCACAATTGATGGTAATTGATCTCTACATTTCTATTCTCCATGCCGGTGGGCTTTTTGAAAAAGTCTGCATTAGCCAGAGAACTTTCGGAGTCAATTTGATCATTCCAGTTATCTAGGTTTGCAGCAGGTGCAATGGGTGCAACGTTGTTGGGGAGGAAAAGGCTCATGTTTATTTGGTGTTGAATTTCTTCGGTGGTTGTTTTTGCGTCGAGCTTAAAATTATGAGATGACAAACTTCCTCTCTGGACAAGGTTTACAAAAAATCGCACTCGGGAGAGGGGCTCGTGTTTTCAACTGCCGTAGAAATCTCGTGAAACCATCATTTTTGTCACCCCAAGCCTATTCTTTTGTTCTTTTTGATTCTTTTGTATCTCGCAAATCAAATAAGAAGGGTGATGTAAGTGAATGGAGCAATATGATTGGTTTAGATCAGAACCGGAATTTCGAAAAACGGTTAATGTCGTTGTTCTCCTTCCGACTGCGCTCGCTTTCCTATTTAGAGTTGTTTGTTGATCTATGGTAGCTTCACTGCAAAGTTCTGTAATGGACTACGAACTTTGCTACTACTACAAATTTAAGAACATGGTACAATGACGTTCGTCACTGATGGCGGCGCCGTCGGCAGAATCCGTTGTTGTCATTGGTCGCCCTGTTCTTCTTCCTATCTACCAATGCAGAGATTGATGCTCACCGGAGGCTCACTGCAACACTATCAATACCTCAGTAAGTTGAAGTCTTAGGAAATAAAATTCGCTTATGATTACAACATGTGGTTTTTAACTCTCCTTGTTCTAAACCTGTTTCAAAAAATGATTTCATACACATTTGTATTTGTGTCGTGCCGCATTTCTATTAGGGTTGACTGCACAATAATGGACCTTGATATTACCCACTTGACACCCATGCTCATCCTTCTTGTCTCCAAGAAGAGGAACAATTTGTGCTGGGCGCATCCTCTCATTGACTGTTTTCCTGCCTTTGAACTTTGATCCGCTCTTCTCACTGCTCAGTAGAGGACGAATCAAGAACCATCCCCTACTCTTGTTGGTCATGTCATCACGAGGTCGAGTGGATTCATAGAGATCCTTGACTGATACCCAATAGGGAGGATATTTAAACCTCGCTACATCTAGTACAAGACAGCGATCCGTTTCTGCCGAGTATGCTGCAATAGGGGAAAAATGCCCATCGCCAGTCTGTCCAAGTGTAGCTCTGGAAAAGGATACAACCATGAAAGCACCATCAGAACTATTCGTATCATCTTCCTCGCCGTGAAAGTCTTGCTCATCGTCGAAGATGGGAGGATGTTGCACCATTTTGACAACATCCTTTCTAAACTCGTCCAAACTGTAGAATTCCTCATTATCTATGGCATCTTCATCCTCGCAACTACTTTCTGTACTCTCTAATGGATGCGGTCGCTTCATGTCAATGTCCAGACCGTGACACCTCCCCAAACTCTGAAACTCTTCCAACAAGATCCCTGCCCTCCTCACTCGTTCTGCATCAATACAGCACGAATTCAAAATCATCTCTTCCGAACCATACCATCGCCACCCCCCTTTCCATCTAACATTTGGATCAATACCAATAGCATTCAGAACCATGACTAAAGTCGTTATTCCGCAATATGCAGGATCAGATTGGTTCAAGAATTGTTCCGATAAGGGGAAGAACGCTTTTGCCATTCCTTCTGATAAAGATTCTTGGAAAAGTTTTCTCCCTTGCACAGAAGAAAATTGTATATGTGAATTAGGCATGATTCTTCTGTGAAAAGAGTATTTTGGTTCTGGTAGTGGTGGTGGAAGGGGTAGTTCATTCTTGAGATAACCATCATGGCATACATGTGGTGTTCCGTTTCCATATAATATTGTGTGTACATTGTGTATTTCCGGTTCATTGTAGTTGTCACAGGTGCTTTTTTCGCAATGGTTTGATTTGACTTCCTGCGCATCTTTGCAGTGCAAATTGTGTTTATTATGTTCATGAGAATGCCTTTCATTTGAATCATCAAGATGGGATGGCATATTAGAAAATTGTCTAGTTTGTTGTTGTATAGAAATTGATAAAGAATAATCAGATTTCCAATTCATATTTGTGTTTGTGTTTGAGGCAGCCATATTATGACCATGTATATGTTCCGCAGAGTATCTATTTGGATTCACGGCATGCTGTATAGAAGAACGAATCATCCTGTTTGCACTACCGGTACTTTTCCTGAAACATCTCGTAGCTCCTGCTGAAAGCACTGTTGTTCCGTTTAACATTTGCACAGCCAGTCTGGAATGTATCGTCAAAGAGGTGTGAAATAGTAAATAAGTTGATGTAGTGCGATGGGTGAAGAATTTCGAAGTAAATTTAGGAGTATACCATTTCAAAGGTGTCAGGTTTGTTCCAAGATATCTTTCTCGTATTGATTTGGTTGATGCGACGATGGAAAGAAAGATGAATGGTGGTGCGCTTTGCGCGCGCAAAGAACTGTTGCTTGCGTGCTATGCTTGCTTTTGCTTCGCTGTTTGACGTCTTGAGCATCGAAACGAACTCGACAAGAATTTATTTAGGGGAAGATGGATTTACATTTCGGTGGAATTTTTGAGAAATGTCGTATTACACGATTTTGTATCTAGTGGCACACGGCACCCGTGAATACATCATGGTGATAAATACGATACCATCTCCCATCAAGAGGCAGGAGGCATCGTCTGAAACAATGAGCTTTCTATCGTACATTCAAATAGATTCGTTGATACATCAGGTTATCATGGATATTTTCACATACATATATATTGTGGGACGCATTAAATCTTATTTTTCAACAGAAGTTCAAAGTTCCTACAACATACACCCCCTTTCAAGTGATCTTTTGTATTTTTGGCTGTTTTGTTTGCTCATCTCAGTCGTTCTTAGATGATGACAGTTCGGACCTTTTCGACAAACGAAAACTGGCTGGATGATCGTTGTCTTCTCTGAAGGTCCTTGGGCCAAGAGGCACACGAGTAGCTGCGCATTTTATACAGAGCAAGTATTTCTCTCCAGTTTTGTTATTATTCACTAGGACGAGCCCCTCCACGGCGAACTCACCGATGTTGCAAACATCCAAACCACAATTTTGGCATTTACTTTCGTTTTCTTCTTCATCCTCCTCCACGTCTTTCTTTTGCACCCTTGAGATGAGGTCATCCAAGTCCACTAGAGGAGTCCGCGTGTCACCGCACAAGGGGGGCAGAGATGTTCCCTGGCCCCATGCTGGTGTGAATCCTTGTTCTGACATTGTTCAACAACGTACTTCCGATCACCGGCATTCCAATCACTGAATCCGCATTCTTCACACCCGCTACCACGCGTACCTGCGAACACGTGCATGTTTAAAGGGGCACCGTCAATCATTAGTTGTTGTATGGGTTTAGTCACTGTTGTGAGAGCTGTCGTACCTAGATATTTAGCGAGAGAGTCTACCACTGATTTTAATGCGGCAGCTGCGTGTTTGCATACAACAATCTTTTTAATGGATGCAGTTACCACTGCTAGACGCTCTCCGTCTGGACAACAACTACACGAGACTATCAAACCCCGTGCCACATATTGCTTTCAAGAGACCCTGCTGCCTCCCATCGAAAGTGACATATTTCAGTCCCTTTCTGGACTTCGTGTATTCTTGTTAGGGGTGGGTGTAGAGGTTTGATGTCTAGATCCCTCGGTGAATGCTTCAGAGACCAAGCCAGGAATGCAATGTGACATGACAGTAATTATTTTTTATTACTATGGTCAGCTATGATAAAAGTAGATTCCCAATATAAAGTATTTATGACGAATTATGGAACCGGGAAATTTTTTCCCGCTAGATTTAGATTAATGAGATATAAAACCGTCGAGAAAACGGAATTCTGACATCGACCATTGTGACATATTTTTGGCGAAGGATGAGCTTTACGACGTGGAACGTGGACTACTGTGGACTTTGATGTCTTTTTCAAACAATCAACCAACTAATCAGAATAAACAATCAATCTAAGTATCAAGCCAAGTATCACGGTACTTCGTCCGCTAGACCGGAGTATCAATAAAAACTCTGTAAGCGTGACCTCCTATAATGGGATCAAGCCAAAAAATAAGTATTGCAACAACCATCTTTTGTGTGAGCATCATTGTGATAAACATTTGGTTTACACATTACAAAATAGTCGCTACACATGAAGCTTTTCTTCGAAATGATGACAACAACGATGTTGACTTCGAACCTATGGAACACACTGCAATCACAAAACACGAACAAACTCTGATCGAGTCTGATCTAGATGACAAATTCGTACAATACGAACTAGTGCGAGGGCTGCGATATAAGTATTTACATGATCCATGTAAATATTTTTGTCTCAATGAAACCAAACGAATATCAATGCCAATCCTCAAACAAAGCGGTGTTGCAGACTTTAACGTTCGAATGAAAACTAATCTCAATATAATCTACCTCGGTGACGGGGTAGGGATCCAATTTGCCCATGCTCTCCAAGAAGCATCAAATGCAACCGACATTCAAGTGATTCGATATGACACTGATAAGAGGAACAAAATCTCTCAAGTTGCCAAAACTTCAGATGGGGGGCATATCGCAGGACTTCGCATCACTGGATGGTTTCATGAAAGTGGAAGGGATTTGATGAATGCCATTCAGCCCAATGCTGGGGGTGGTTGGATGGAGTCCGATGTGAGTGAAATGAAAAATATGATAAACGAATGGCACAATACGATAGAGCAGGATCAGGAGCTTGGAGTTTTCCTGCCAGAAGAAATAGACCAAGCTTGCGAGATCAATGGATTTTCTTGCACGAAGAGAGATTTTGATGTGGCAGTTCATCAAATTGCTACTGAATGGATCTATAGGGAAAGCACAGGGGATGGGTTTGAATTTTTGGAGCAATTCACCTTGAAAGCCATTGAGGATTCAATACAATTGATAATTGATACTTTTGGGGTCAAGATTATTATTCTTCAAACGATACCGATTATAAATAACATCCGAAATGTGAAGGAGCTCGTCACTGCCAATGAACGAATATGGACTTTCGCTGAGCAATTTCGAAAACGTCAAGAAAACCAAGTTGACGGGAAAAGGGTAATACTGTTAATAATGGATATTGGTGCCCTTTCCATCTTCTTGACACTTCACAATGCGCTTGCAATCGGCACAGTATCTCAAGAGAGCGCATCTGATTTGATACATGTACATTCTGAATCTGCATTCAAGCAAAGATTCCATTTTGGCAATCAAGATTTTATCAATGCGACCATGAAAGCATTGGACAAGCCATTGCAAGTGAGATTGAAGATGCAAAAGCAGAGCAATGTCTCAAAGATTTTGTCTCATTCTTGTGGAGAATACATGGATGAAAAAAAAGCGAGCGAGGGCTATCGGTGTTTAGTGAAGAATACATTTTCAATGGATGGACTGCAATGGTGTATGGATACCATGGCAGGAAGGATTAATGCTGCTCAAGGATGTTTGTTGCAGTGCGGTTTGAGGTCTAGCAGACAAGGTGATCTAGAGACTGTAAAGATATGTGAGAGCGAATGCAATGCTCTCTACATGACGTTGTTGCCCATATCTGCTACTCGTGGCTGACACATTCGAGCCACTGTAGCTAATGATAGGTAAAGTAGAAGGGAATGAGTAGATGTGTTTGTGCCTGCATCGCAAACTCTTGCAATGGAAGCAGCAGTTTCGTTCGTGAATTATTTATAATTTTTCTCCCAATAATTTAAAATTAATTTGAATTTGCCATTCAGGCCTTTTTCTTTTGGAGCTAAAAGTAAACGGTCACAAAAAGAGCAGACAATCAACAAATCAGTTACAACAAGTAGTTACATTTTCATTCGATTTCGATAGCAAAGCACATAGTATATCGCATTATCAATCATCACACTGATCACTACTATCTGTCATGGCATCTTTAAACCAAGTCCGTGAATCTCTAGTCACGCTGGAAAGCTACAAACTTCCAGAACGATACGAACCAATCCACGAATCAAACAGCAACAGCAACAGCATTAACAACAACAGTAGTGAGCCCCTCCTCGATCCACAAACCATTCAACGATATCGAGCAGCACGGGCTAAATATCTCACATCGTCCATCAACACACTCATCGTCGAACATCTCGCAACCATCCGATATGAGCGGCCCTCTGATGGAGAAGAAATAGACTACAGCACTCCCATCATCGATCTCCCGCTACCGCCCACACAGGAAGAAGAACAAGCCCTGAATAATCAGATCCATGCCGCCAAAGAAAATCTCATCCAGTCCGTGAATCAAGTCAAACAGAGCTATGAAGGCGTCCGTCATAAATATCAACTGTTGCAATCTAAAAAAGCTGATCTTCACCAAATCCTGGATTCCATTCCTTCCAAAGAAGGAGAAAATATAATGGATATTGATGGAATAGAGAATGAGAATAATGGAGACGATGATAATATCATGGAACGGACAGAGATGGCTGCACAGGATGATAAAATGACTTCGCTAAAGGAAAAGAGAAGTATGATGGAGGCAAGGTTACGCAAGATTCGAATGGAAACGGAACAAGTCTCTCATGATATTGATTCCAAACAGATTTTGCTTCAAACCCTTGTTCAAAAACATTCACATTCCCATGAGCAACAACATGCAGATCCTGATGCAGTCTTGGAATTGGATACGGATATAGAAGTGCTCAAGAAAGATTCGCAGTCGATGAGAATGCAGGCTCAGGACTTTAGGGATATGAGTGACTACTATGAATCAACCAAGGGAGCCATAGAGGTCATTAGCGGTATCAAAATTATTTCCGTTACCGATGCCAAACCCACGGAACAAGGTTCAAATGATACTGTTAGTCCACGGAAGAGTAGTCCGAGGAAACAATTTAAGGATCAGATGAGTGCGGATAAGGAGCGGGCCGCAGGGGCCGGTGCTATTGTGCTCAAAGTGCAGTTGTTGGATCAGCACATTGTAGAAATTGCACTCCGGAATTGTGCCAATGGGAGAATTCTTACATCGTCCAATAATTCCAATGGTCATCAAGACTCTTTTCGCGTCGTTTCCGCTACACTTGTCACATCTTCTGTGCTCACTGATACCCTGCTGGATTCGGAAGAGAGGGAGAAGAACCCTACCCCCACCGTCTCTGTGACAATCCCACCATTGGACGATCTCGTAAGTCTCGCTACGAACCTTGACCCAATGCAGGATTTAATGTTTGTCCTTCGGGAAGCATTAGCGAGGATTCGTATTCTTTCCGCTCGCATGAATGAATTGGCACTGTTGAGACAAAGGT